>Ga0134124_10000759_pt1 | contig 25951 bp, 17 predicted proteins | sample KB304_FD_96880 | JGI IMG/M metagenome (GOLD analysis project Ga0134124, IMG submission 96880) | Terrestrial soil microbial communities without Nitrogen fertilizer from Kellogg Biological Station, Michigan, USA - KB3-0-4 | ecosystem: Environmental > Terrestrial > Soil > Unclassified ... | reverse complement strand
GCGAAGCGAAATCCAACGAAGCAGATGGGCCCTTATCCGCGGCCGTCCCCGCTCTTGAATCTCAACAGCCCCTATCTCTTGAACCGCAACAGCATGTTGAAGAGCAGGGAGTGCTTCCTGCCGTACGGCGGATAAAACTGCTCAACACCAGGCAGCTTCGGATTGGTGTGCACCGGCCGCAGCTTGCTCATTTCGACGAAGCCTTCGCGTGCATGATAGTGCCCCATGCCGCTCGAACCCACGCCGCCGAACGGCATGTCGTGCTGCGCCACGTGCATGACGCAGTTGTTGACGGTGACGCCTCCGGAAATGGTGCCGTAGATCAGCTTCTCCTCGCGCTCCTTGTCGTTCGTGAACAGGTAGAAGCCGAGCGGGCGGTCCTTCGAGTTCACGTAGCGGAGCACGTCGTCGAGATGGTCGTAGGTCTTGACCGGCAGCAGTGGCCCGAAGATTTCCTCGCGCATGACCATCATGTCTTCGGTCGGATTGAGCACGAGATGCGGGGGAAATTTGCGAAGCTTGTCGTCGAACTGCGCGCCGGGAACGAGCGGCACCACTTCGGCGCCCTTGGCGACCGCATCATCGAGGGTCGCACGCAGCCGCTTGTAGGCCTTGTCGTCGATCAGCGACGTGTAGCTCGGGTCGGACGTATCCGGATACCGCTGCGGGAGAATGCGCTTGCAGGCCTCGACGAACTTGTCGCGCTTGTCCTTCGGAACCATCACGTAGTCCGGCGCGAGGCAGGTCTGGCCGGCGTTGACGTATTTCGCGTACAGGATGCGCGAGGCCGCGGTTTCGACGTCGAAGTCCTCGCAGACGACCGTCGGCGACTTCCCGCCAAGCTCGAGCGTGACCGGAGTCAGGTTCTCTGCCGCCGCGCGCATCACGTTGCGCCCGGCATCGGCCGAGCCCGTGAACAGCAGGTGATCGAACGGCAGGCTCGAAAAATCCGAACCCTTGACTCCCGGCAGGATCGCCACCGTGTCTTCCGGAAAGACTTCGGCGAACTTGCCCGCGAGGAACTTGCAGAGATTGGTCGAATTGGCCGCCATCTTGACCATGCAGCGATTGCCGGCCGCGAGCGCGCTCGTCAGCGGCCCCATCAGCAGAAACAGCGGGTAATTCCACGGAACGACGATTCCGACCACGCCCTTCGGCTGAGGGATCACGCGGTTCTTTCCGGTCGCAAACAGGATGGAGACGTGGCGCCGCTCAGGGGCCATCCATTTGCCGACCTTCTTTCGTGCGTCACGGATGCCGTCGATGCTCGTGAAGATTTCCAGAAGCTTGGTCTCTTCGGCGCAGCGATGTCCGAAGTCCTTTCCGATCATCGCTGCGATCTGGTCCACGTTGGCCGCGAGAATCTGTTCGAGCTTCGAAAGGTTCGCGCGCCGCTCCTCGGCCGTCGGATAAGGATGACGAAGGTAGGCTTCGCGTTGAATCTTGTAGATCCGCTCGCACTCGTTTTCGGCGGAGTGAATGACACGAAGCTGCGCAGTCTGGGCCATGGTGAGCCTCCCGGTCTGTCCGGCATGCGGATAGACGCAATTTCTGGATGTGAGGCGGCATTCGCGCGCCGCCTCGAGCGATGGTGTCTTCTCCGCTTCGCGGAGACAACAGGTTCGGGCCGGCCGCTCCGGTGGGGTCCACGGCTTCGCGCGGTGCGACCGCCCCGATGTCCTCGCCGCGCGAAGCTCCGCAATCGCAGAAGATACGCACGGCGCCGGCTTCGCTCAGCATGGTGACGATGGTGCTATGCGGAGGCCGGTCGCCACGTCGCGAGTGGACGAGGATGAGGTTCGCTGAGGAGACGCGGCGACCGGTTCGTAACCCGCCTGACCATCTCGGATTCGGACTGGTCCCTTGAACGCTGGAGTCAGCGGTCCGAAGCCCGCGCCGCACGCGTCAGCAGCTCACTGGCCGCAACCAGCGGGGCCGTAGTGGTCGATGCCACCGCGATCCAGCACGCCGCCATGGACGCCACGAAGACCGCCCCGGCCAGGGCCTCGAACGAGTGGAGCGGAGACGGTTCCCTTGCGGCAGGAACACCCGGATCGGCGAGTGGGCGGGTTCGACGTGCGGCTTGAAGCTTGCGGCTCCGGCTCAGCGCGATGGGAACGGGCATCGGCGAAAAATCTGCGGCTCGCATGTTGGACTTGACCTCTCCCATCCTGCTCGCGAACCTGCGATCTCGCTTTTGCAGCCACGGACGCAATGCGCAGATCTCGCTCGTCTGTACTGTTGGTTAGCCTGCTCGGACGAAAGCCAGCAAGAGGTATTCGAGAAGGACCACGCGATTGACCGAATGCTCGCGAACATTCCGTTTGTTGCGAAGCAGTCACTACCGGGAACCGCCCGGCCGGCAAGGCTTCACGCTGGGGCGTCGCACGTATATGGTTGCCGGCCATGCTTCATTCTTTGTTCGTCACGTGGTTCCAGCTGTCGAGACGCTGGGGGTATCTCGGCGTTTTTCTGCTGATGGCGGTGGAATCGACCGTCTTTCCGATCCCGAGCGAAGTCGTGGTCCCGCCGGCCGCATACTGGGCTGCGCAGGGCGAGATGAGTTTCTGGGGGATCGTCCTCGCGTCGACGCTCGGCTCGTATTTCGGCTCGAGCGTTTCGTATTTCGCTGCGAACTGGATCGGCCGCCCGCTGATCCTGCGCTACGGCAAGTACGTACTGGTACCGGAGAAGAAGTGGCTACTGGCCGAACGATGGATCCAGCACTACTCCGCGGGAGGTATCTTCTACGCCCGTCTTCTCCCCGTCGTGCGTCACCTCGTCTCGTTGCCGGCCGGGGCGGCTCGCGTTCCGTTCGGCATGTTCTCGGCGATGACGCTCGGCGGCTCGTTTCTCTGGAGTGTCGTGCTCGCGTGGTTTGGCGGACAGGTACTATCGGATCAGCCTGATCTCCTGACCGATCCCGACGCACTGCTCCGCGTGCTCAAGGCCAAGCTGCTGTGGTTCGTCGGTGCAGCCGTGGTTCTGTTCACAGCGTACATCGTCGTCGACGTGATCGCGCGCAGGCTGCGAAGGGAGGCGACCCCGGGCTGAGTCAAGAATCGAGCCGATATTCGCAGAGCTCGGCTGTCCGGACGACGCCCATTCGGCCGGAAGATGCAAATTCAGCGGTCCCGCCGGCAGGCGGATGCGAATGGGAACTGCACGCAACGTCGTGCTAGCTTCCGCGCCCATGTCACTCCAGAACTCCGAGCTTCCCCAGCGGCTGCAAAAGCGCGTGGCTCACTGGCTTTCGCGTTGGGATACCCCGTCTCTCGCCGACACGCTGCGGATCGAATTTTCGCCGCGCCTTCGCCGCGCGTTCGGCCGCTGTTACCAGGAAGAACAGCTCATCCGGCTGACACCGTCGCTGCGCGACTCGCAGTCGCACCTGCTCGCCGAAATTCTCTGCCACGAAGCCGCGCATGCCGCCGTCTTCGAGCTCTACGGGAACGCGGCCAGGCCGCATGGCTCGGAATGGGAAGAGTTGATGCGTATGGCCGGTTTCGAGCCGCGCGTCCGCATCCCTGTCGTCGTCCGCAGCAAGGACGCCGAGAGCCGCATCGTCTACCTGCACCATTGCCCCAACTGCGAGAGGTCGCGCCACGCCGCGCGCCCGATGCACCGGTGGCGTTGCCGGACGTGCCTGACCGAGGGCAGCGACGGTCGCCTCGTGATCCGGCGCGAGGAGGCAGCAAGAAAGAAGCGGCCGGTGGCTCCCGAGCGACGGGATCGCAAGCGCGCGGCGGCGAGCAAGAGCAGCCTGGCAGGATCAAAGCATCCGCGGCCGCGCTGACGTCGCGCCTTAGTCGCAGCGCACTGTGATCCAAGCGTCATCACGCCCGCGTCATTCGGATTTTTACATCGACATCAGGTGAAAACCGTTGTAGTTGGCGATTTGGGCCCGCCGACGCTGAGCCACGGGCCGGATCCGGCGAATCGATCGCGTGATGGCCGTTCGCGCGAAAGAGAAAGCCGGAATCCATAGCTGTCTCACGCCCGCAACAGGGGGAGTCATGATTTTTCCGAGCCCGGTTTGTGGCCGTCGTACCCGTCTGTCCGCGCGTGCGCTGGTGCTCGGCGCATTGCTCTCGCTCGCAGCCGATCGCGGGTTCGCTGCAACCATCACCGTCAATACGACGACCGACGAAAACGGAACCGGCCCAGCATGCTCGCTGCGCGAGGCGATCGCATCCGCGAACAACGACGTCGACACCGGCGGCTGCGTCGGCAGCGGCGCTTATAACGACGATACGATCCTCGTTCCGGCCGGCACGTACTCGACGACCGCACAACTGACCGTCGGCGACACGACGCCCAACAATCTCGTCATCACCGGCGCCGGGGCGGCTGCGACGTTCGTCGAGGGGACGGCGTCGACACGCGTCTTCGAGATCACGAAAGGAAACTTTTCGGTCTCGGGGGTCACCATACGAAACGGTCACGCGGTCGAAGGCGCAGGAATATTCTTCAACTCCGCTACGGGAACGACGCTGACGATCAGCGATTGCGAATTTACCGGCAATCAGGCGACCGGTGCGAAGGCCGGAGGCGCCGTTCGTGTGGCGGTTACCAACGCGGTCACGACCATCAGCGGCAGCCTTTTCACGGGCAATACCAACACAAACGACGGCGGCGCGTTCTCCAGCACGAGCAACGGCGCGGGCGCAACCATCACCAACTCGAGCTTCGTCGCCAACTCTGCCGATGGCAGCGGCGGCGCGATCTTCTGGTCCGGCGATGCGTCGAGCGTGCTGCTCATGAACAACGTGACGATCGCGGGCAATACCGCTGATGCCAATTCCAGCGGCGGCGGCGACGGCGGCGGTCTCGCGCGAGGCGCCGGCACCGTCAACGTCGGCAACACGATCATCGCCAACAACACGGATCTTAGCCCGCTTGCGGCCAACAAGGTGTTCGACTGCTCGACCGCGAGCGCGGCAGCCGTCGTTTCCCAGGGCTACAACCTGATCGGTGTTCGCGACATCGGCGGCTGCACGGGATTTTCGAATACCGGAGATCAGTTCGGAACGGTTGCTGCACCGCTGAATCCGGGACTGTCGGGCGCACTCGCCACCAACGGCGGCACCACTCGAAACCTGCAGCTGACTTCCTCGAGCGTCGCGCTGAACGCCGGCAATCCGGGAACGCCCGATGGCACGCTCGTAAGCACGCTGCGTCGCTGCCAGCCGAACGATCAACGCGGGGAGACGCGGCCTCAGGGCACGGCGTGCGATATCGGCGCGGTCGAAGGCATCTGCGGTGACGGCTCGGTCGGCCTGAGCGAGCAGTGCGAATCGGGCATCTGCTGCAATACCGTGACGTGCCTGTTCCGAACTGTCGCAACGACCTGTCGCGGCTCGGCCGGAATCTGCGATCCGGCGGAATCGTGCACCGGCTCCGCGGCGAGCTGTCCTTCGGATTCGCTGTCCGCCAGCACGCAGGTCTGCCGTTCGTCCGCCGGCGTCTGCGACACGGCCGAGAGCTGCACGGGCGCGGCCGCCGCCTGCCCGGTCGATCTTTTCGTTTCAGCGTCGACGGTCTGCCGCGAATCCGGCGGTGTCTGCGACATCGCCGAGAGTTGCACGGGATCGACCGCGCTGTGTCCGGGCAACGTCTTCGTCGCGTCCGACATCGTCTGTCGCTCGACGGTCGGCGTCTGCGATGCTGTCGAATCCTGCACCGGCTCGAGCGCGCTTTGTCCGGCCGACGGCTTCCTTGCGTCGAGCACGCTGTGCCGGGCGACCACGGGGGTCTGCGACACGGCCGAGCTCTGCACCGGAGCGTCGGCCGGTTGTCCTGCCGATATTTTCCAGCCGTCGAGCACGGTCTGCCGGCAGACGGCCGGCGTATGCGACGCGGCCGAATCGTGCACCGGATCGTCGGGTGCATGTCCGATCGACAATTTCCTCGACTTCCCGACCGTCTGCCGCGACGCCACCGGAGTGTGCGACCTCGAAGAAGACTGCAACGGCGCATCGCCCGATTGTCCGTCGAATGATTTCGCCGCGTCCGATACCGCGTGCCGCACGGCTGCGGGCGTCTGCGACACCGTCGAATTCTGCAGCGGGTCGACGTCCGCATGTCCGGCCGACGTGTTCCGGGCTTCGGATGTCACATGCCGCGGCTCGGCCGGCATCTGTGACACGGTAGAGAGCTGCACGGGAACTTCCGCTGCGTGCCCGGGCAATGCGTTCGTGCCGACGACGACGGTCTGCCGCGCGTCGGCCGGTGTCTGCGACACCGCGGAATCCTGCACCGGAACCGCCGCGGCCTGCCCCACCAACGCGTTCATCGCCACGTCGTCGATCTGCCGCGCCGCTTCCGGTGTCTGCGACACCAGTGAATCGTGCAGCGGAACCGGCGCCGCGTGTCCCGGCGATCTGTTCCTGCCGGCGTCGACGGTGTGCCGCAGCTCGACCGGCGTCTGCGACGTGGCCGAGAGCTGCACCGGCACGACGGCCGCATGCCCGGCCAACGGATTCGTTGCGTCGAGCACGGTCTGCCGGGCTGCTGCCGGAAGCTGCGACAGCGTCGAGTCGTGCACCGGGGGCGGCGCCGCATGTCCTGCGGATTCTTTCCTCGCGTCGGACATCACGTGTCGCGCCGCCGCGGACATCTGTGACGTTGCCGAGGCCTGCACCGGAGCGTCGGCGACATGTCCGGCCAACGATTTCGTGGCCTCGACGGTCACGTGCCGCCCGGCAAGCGGCGTCTGCGATACCAGCGAGGCGTGCACGGGAACCGCCGCGGCATGCCCAACAGACTCGTTCCTGACCACGGCAACCGTGTGCCGGACGTCGAATGGGATCTGCGATGCCGCCGAGACCTGCTCCGGCTCGGCGGCCGCCTGCCCGGCCAATGCGTTCCTCCCATCCAGCACCGCCTGCCGGCCTTCGGCGGGAATCTGCGACAGCGCAGAATCGTGCTCCGGCAACAGCGCAGCCTGCCCGTTCGATTCCTTCTTTCCATCGACGCTGACGTGCCGCGCCTCGGCCGGCGTATGCGATGCGGCGGAAACCTGCACGGGCGCGTCGGCAAGCTGCCCGGCAAACGGATTCGTTGCATCGAATGTCCCGTGCCGGAGCGCAGCCGGCGCCTGCGATACGGCCGAGAGCTGCACCGGAGACGCGATCGCTTGCCCGTCGGATCAGTTCGTCGCGAGCACCACGACGTGCCGCACTTCCGCCGGCGTCTGCGATACGGCGGAGACGTGCACCGGCGGCAGCGCGTCGTGCCCGGCGGACTCGTTCCTCGGTACTGCGACGACATGTCGTTCTTCGGCCGGCGTGTGCGACGTCGCCGAGACCTGCAATGGAGCGGGCCCTTCGTGCCCTGCCAATTCGTTCCTGCCCACGACCACTCCGTGCCGCGCGTCCGCAGGCAGCTGCGACACTGCGGAGTTCTGCTCCGGAGTATCGGGGGCGTGTCCGTTCGATGCGTTCGTGGCGGTCGACACGGTATGCCGAGCCTCCGGCGGCGTCTGCGATTCGGTCGAAGTCTGCAGCGGGACCGCGCCGGCGTGTCCGACGGACCTGTTCGCATCGCCTTCCGTCACGTGCCGAGCATCGAGCGATGCGTGCGACAGTGCGGAGACCTGCAGCGGATCGGCCGCTGCGTGTCCGGCAAATACGTTCGCATCACCGGCCACGATCTGTCGCGGCGCGGCCGGCGTGTGCGATTCGGTCGAGACCTGCACGGGTACGAGTCCCGCGTGTCCGGCCGACTCGGTGCTCTCTACGGCGTCGATCTGCCGCACGTCGAGCGGCGTGTGCGATTCGGCGGAGACGTGCAGCGGACTCAGCGTCAACTGCCCGGTCAACTCGTTCCTTTCGGCCGCGACGACGTGTCGCGGATCCGTCGGCGTATGCGACGCCGCCGAGACATGCTCGGGATCGAGCGCTGTGTGTCCTGCCGATTCGCTGCTGACGAGCACGACCGTCTGCCGTCCGTCGGCAGGTGGATGCGATCCGGGCGAGGTCTGCTCGGGCGCGAGCCCGGATTGCCAGGCCGACGGCCTCGTCCCGTCGGGAACGACGTGCCGCCAGCTGTCGGGACCGTGCGATACGATCGAACAGTGCAACGGGACCAGCCCCGCGTGTCCGGTCGACACGTTCCTGTCGCCGGCTACGACGTGTCGCGCGTCGGCTGGAATCTGTGACGCTGCGGAAAGCTGCTCGGGTACAGCAGCCGCCTGCCCGGTCGATGCATTCGCGTCCGGTGCAATCTGCCGCTCATCAACCGGCATATGCGACGCGACCGAGACGTGCAGTGGAACGAGCGCGTCGTGTCCGTCCGACTCGTTCCTTACCGGAACGACCTGCCGCTCGGCCGCGGGAATCTGTGACGCAGCCGAACTCTGTCCGGGATCGTCGCAGGCGTGTCCGGCCGACACGTTCGTTTCGAACCTGACGTGCCGTGCATCGGCGGGCCCGTGCGACGTTGCGGAGATCTGTTCCGGGCAGTCGGCCGCCTGTCCGGCGGACACGCTGGTTGCGTTCAACACGCTGTGCCGCGCATCGACGGGCATCTGCGACTCGAGCGAAGGGTGCACCGGCACTTCCGCTTCGTGCCCGTCGGATACGTTCGCATCGAGCCAGACGCTGTGCCGCGAATCGACCGGCGTGTGCGATCCCGCCGAAACCTGCACCGGCGCAGCAGCGACATGTCCGGCAAATGCGGTTGCCGGTTCGTCGACGGTCTGTCGAAGCGCGTCCGGCTCGTGCGATGTGGCCGAGAGCTGCACCGGAGCGTCGCCGGCGTGTCCTGCCGACGCGTTCGCTTCGAGTCAGGCGGTCTGCCGCACTGCCGTCGGTGCGTGCGACGCCGCCGAGCTCTGTTCCGGATCGTCGACGGCCTGCCCGGCCGATGCATTCGCCACCAGCCAGACCGTCTGTCGCAGCGCCGCAGGAGCCTGCGACGTTGCAGAGCTGTGCCCGGGTTCGTCCGCAACCTGCCCCGCCGATCTGCTCGCGACGAGCCAGACCGTGTGCCGGGTTTCCACCGGCATCTGCGACACGGCGGAGATCTGCAGCGGGACCTCGATTGCATGCCCGGCCGAAATCAACACGAACGGCCAGAGCTGCGGCACCGCGGCGTTCTGTTCGACCGAGGGCATCTGCAACGGCGGCGTCTGCTCGGGTACTCCGCGCAACTGCGCGGATACCAACGCCTGCACGACCGATGCGTGCGACGAGGTCAACGACACCTGCACGCACACCAACAACACGGCGCCGTGCGACGACGGTCTGTTCTGCACTTCCGCCGACACGTGCAAGGACGGCGCGTGCTCGGGAACGACGCGCGACTGCAGCGATACCAATCCCTGCACCGACGACGGCTGCGACGAGGGTGGCGACATCTGCTCGCACACGGCCAGGCCCGACCAGGCTCCGTGCGACGATTCTGCGTTCTGCACGGTGGGCGAGAAATGCGTCGGCGGCGCCTGCACGGCCGGTACGGCCCGCGACTGCAGCGACACGACGGCCTGCACGAACGATTCGTGCAACGAGGCCACCGATTCGTGCACACACGTCAGCAACTCTTCGCCGTGCGACGACGGCGCATTCTGCGACGGCGCCGACACCTGCAACAACGGGACGTGCAGCCTCCACGCCGGTAACCCCTGCCCCGGTCCGGACGGTGACGGCAACTGCAGCGAGTCGTGCAACGAGGCCCTCGACAACTGCAGCGCGGCCGATTCCGACAGCAGCCCGTGCAACGACGGCGACGAGTGCACGCAGAACGATATCTGCGCGAACGGCACCTGCGCCGGCATCTCGATTCCTTCATGCGGGGTAACGACGACGACGCTGCGGGATGAAATCCTCTGCGGCGACGCCAACGACGACCACAAGCTGAGCGCCGGCGATGCCCTTGCGGCGCTGCGAACCGCGGTTGGAACGGGAACCTGTCCTCTGGTGCGGTGCGACTACAACGGCGACAACAAGGTCAGTGCCGCCGATGCGCTCGCCATCCTGCGCAAGGCAGTCGGCCTGAGCGGCACGCCGCACTGTCCCGCTGCGGCAGCCGCCGACGAATCGGGCGAAGCGTCGACGACGACGACGCTGCCCGAGGCGAACTGAATCGGACACACCGACCGCATCGCCGCTCATCCCGGTGATGCACGTGCGGTGTCATCCATGAGTGCGACGGCAACGGCGCACGTTGATATCGCCGCAAGAAGGTCAGCGACGGTCGATCGTGTCACCTGCAAGACCGGAGCCCCGGTGAAAAAAGGCTGTGAGTCGTTGCGGAAGCGAACCGGCAGGGGCCTGCTCGGACGGCCGCATCCAGGCGTCGAAAACATTGCCCACATCGAAGCTTGTTGATGTAGGCGACGAGCAGCAACCGGTCGTCGCCCGTCGTCCATGAAGCACTGCAGATGACTGGAGGATTTCTCGCAGTCACGGCAGCTGGCAGCCCATTCGCAAGGGCCGCATCCCACGGCGCCTCGGACGAAGGCAGCGTCGACAGGCGCTGCGGCCGCGGTGCGCGACAACCACCATCGTCTGCACCGCCGTTGGAATGGTCGCCAAAAGAAAAGGGCGGGTGCCGCTTTCGCGACACCCGCCCTTTCGGCTTACGACTGCCGGCTTACGCCGGCGAACCGTTTACGGTGCGCAGTCGTCGATCGTGCAGTCGTCGAACCTCGCTTCCTGGCAAGCCTTGGGGCTCGAAGCGGGAGTGTTCTTCGGACAGAAGTTGATCTCCTCGTTGCACATCGCCTGCGCGTGGCAGTTGTTCTCGAACGCCACGCAATCCTGCGCGACTTCGTTGATCAGCGGGCACGCGCCGAAGTCGCCACCGCAGTAGGTGAGCACCTGCTCGTTCGGGCAGGTTCCCGTCGCGCACTTGCCGGTGCCGAGAATGACCTGTCCGCCGTTGTTGAAGCAGTCGAGCTGACCGATGCACTCGCCAACCGTCGGCGGATCGACGACCGGGAGGCCTGCGCAGATGTCGCTGCAGTCCTGGAAGTCGACGTCCATGTACGTGTTGGCCACGTTGTCACAGTCGGTCGCGCCGCTCGCCGCACAGTTGAGGGCCGCAGCCACCAGCTGACGGTAGAGCTGCCTCTGATGGACGCCCTTCGTCTTCATGCAGAGACCCTGCAGGTCCGAGGTCAGTCCGAGTCCGTCGAGGAACGGGCTGTCCTGGTTGCTGGTTGCGCTGATCGTCTGGCCGCAAACCGAGAGCGGTCCGACGATGTCGAGCAGCGTCTGCGCGACGTTGACCGAGCCGTCCTTCTCGTAGCCGCTGTGGGTCGCCCAGTAGCCCGGGCTGCGGCAGATGTCGGCGCAGATCAGGTTGTTGACGCAGCCGCTCGCGGGCACGCAGGTGTCCTCGGTGCAGTCGTCCTGGTCGTCGCAGCTGAGCGGCGATCCACCGGTGCACGTGCCACCACTGCAGATGTCGCCCTCGGTGCACTGATTGTTGTCATTGCACGGGTCGCTGTTGTTCGGGTGGTGGCAGGTTGCATCCACGCCGTTGCACTCGTCGTCCGTGCAGATGTTCGAGTCCGGGGTGCAGCCGGTGCCGTTGCCCTTGAAGCCGTCGCCGGGGCAGGGGCCGGTGGAACCGGTGCACTGCTCAGCCACGTCGCACTCGCCGGCCGAAGCGCGGCAGATCGTGCTGCTCGGGAGGAACGAATCGCCCGGGCATGCGCCGGTCGAACCGGTGCAGAGCTCGGCCGGATCGCAAACGCCGGTCGACGCACGGCAGACCGTGTTGCTCGGCAGGAAGCCGGTCGCCTGACAGGCTGCGCTCGTGCCGGTGCAGACTTCCTGCGGATCACAGACGCCGGCCGATGCGCGGCAGACGATCGTGGTCGGCTGGAACTGGTTGGCCGGGCAGCTCGTCGACGAACCCGTGCAGTTCTCTGCGATGTCACAGAGGTTCACCGCACCACGGCAGAGAGTGCCGGCCGCGGCGAAACAGTTGTCGTCGGTCTCGTTGCAGGACTCGCAGACGCCGCCGCCGGTGCACGGGTTGCCCGGATGCGTGCAGGTGCCGCCCGCGCATACATCTACGCCGTTGCAGAAGAGGCCGTCCGGACACGGGGTGCTGTTGTTGACGGTCTCGCATCCGAAGAAGTCGCCGCCGGCCTCGCCCCTCGGGTGGCACACGATGTCGGTGCAGGGGTTGCCGTCGTCGACGCAGAGGGTCGGATCGTCCGTGCAGTGCGGAGTCGGAAGATCGGTGGGCACGAAGTCGCACTGGCACTTCGACTTGGTGCCGGCCGCGAGATCGTCCGGCCCGTTGCATTCGGTCTGCGCGTTCTGGGCGTAGCCCGCACATACGAAGATATCGAAGAAACCATCGCTGTCCTGATCTTTGCAGGCGACGGTCACGTCGGTGACATGAACCGACAGCGGAGTGCTGCCGGGTACGTCGCCGCACTGATCGCTGTCGATGTCGTAGACTCCAGTTGCCGGAGCGGCGACCACCGTGCACTGGCCGGTAAGGGCCTGGACGCTGTCGGAGGCAATGTAGAAGCCGATGTCGTAGCGGGTCGGCGACGCCGCGTCGACATCGAGGTCTCCGCTGAACGTCAACGTTCCGCCGTTCTGCGTACAGTTGGTGGTGTCACCGGTGACGTTGGTTGCGCCGGCGAGCCCGAGGTCGTTGGCTGTACAGTTGACCGATGTGCCGGCCGCGTCTGCGAGGCACTGCGCAGCAGATGCACTGCTGCTCCAGCCGACCGCAGCAAGAATTGCCGCCACCGCGAGCGAGGTGGTCGAACGAGCGACCCTCGCATGAAGCGTTGAGATGCTTGAGGTTTCCATTTGTGTTTCCTTTGCCTCCAGAAAAGCCGACCGTCTGTCTATGGAGAACCGGCGGACCAGGCCGACTCTTCCCCCGTACCGATGTCGGCCGCCGAACTTCCCTCGACGGCCATTCCTCAAATCGCGGCTTCCAGGTCTACCGCCGCGTCGACGGAATACAGATCACGCACGCGTTTTCGCGCACCTGACGGTCTCTTAAATGCCCCGTGTTCACCAGTAGTACAAGCGAATTCGCCCACATCGGGGAGCGGCAACATGAACTTCGGGGATTGCGGGGCGAAACTGAATCGGAGTTCCGGCACGGGCCGGACGGCCGGCCAAGGACGATCGGCGCTCCCTCATATGGAGGAAAATCAAATACTTACAGCGCTGTCTGTGAGATTCCTCTCCGATCTGCCGGCATCGCGCGGCCCTTACAGAAGCGCAGAAATACGGGTAAGGACTGCCGTATGAAATTCCTTCACACGATGCTCCGCGTCAAAGATCTCGACGAGTCAATCGGGTTTTACTGCGGAAAGCTCGGAATGGAGCTCCGGCGCCGCACGGACTACCCCGGTGGCGAGTTCACCCTGGCGTTCGTCGGCATCCCCGGAGAAAGCGGGCACGAAATCGAGCTGACGTGGAATTGGGACGGCCGCAACTATGAGGTCGGGACCGGATTCGGCCATGTCGCAATCGGTGTCGAGGACATCCACGCGCTCTGCGAGCGTCTGCGGGCCGACGGAGTCCCGATCACCCGCGAGCCAGGGCCGATGAAACACGGCTCGACTGTGATTGCGTTCATCCGCGACCCGACTGGTTATCCGATTGAGCTGATCGAGCGGCCGGACTCCGACTGACTGGGGGGCACCCGTCTGACGGGCCATTGCGCCAGGCCGAAGTTCAATCGAGAGCGCGCAGTCGACGTTCAGTAAAGGAGCGCGGCACCTCGCCCGGCGTCGTAGCGCTCTCTGCCGGCAACGGACAGCGCCACGATGTCGTCGAACGGGCCGCCGGCGTCGATCGCCTCTCGAACGGCGGGATGCCCCGTCAGCAGGTCGATCGCCGGAACGTCGTCGCGGAACTCATACGCCTCGGTCCTCCACCGGAAATCCTCGGGCCAGAGCTTTTTGACCGAGGCCAGCACCGCGAGTCCCGTGCGATACGAATCGAAGCGCGCACGTTCGGTGACATGGATCTGCACGGCGCCGCACGGCTGTCGCGCGTGCTTGTGAAAGGTCGGCTCGATCGAGCACGCGCGAAAGATCGCGCCTTCGATACCGCATCGATCGAGCTCCGCACCCAGGGCGCGGCCGTCGATGAACGGCGCGCCGAACAGCTCGAACGGCCGCGTCGTGCCTCTCCCCTCGGACAGATTCGTGGCTTCGAGCAGACACATTCCGGGATAGACGACCGCGGTATCGACCGTGGGCATGTTCGGCGACGGCATGACCCATGGAAGTCCCGTCTCCTCATAATACTGGGTGCGGTTCCACCCTTCGCACGCGATCACGTCGAGGTCGCATCCGATCGCGAACGTCGTGTTGTAGAGACGCGCGAGCTCGCCGACGGTCATCCCGTGCCGCTGCGGCACCGGATACAGCGCGCAGAAGTTTTCGAGGCCGCTCTGGAGACCGCCGCCTTCGACCTGCGCGCCGCCGATCGGATTGGGCCGGTCGAGCACGACAAACCGTACGCCGGCCTTCGCTGCCGCCTGCATTGCCAGCGCCATGGTTGCCGCATACGTGTAATAGCGCGCGCCCACGTCCTGGATATCGAAGAGCATCACATCGATGCGCTCGAGATCCTTCGCACGCGGCGTCAGCGACTCGAAGGTCTTTCCGTAAAGACTCACCTCCGGCAGATGCGTGACCGGATCGTGGGCGTCGCCGACATGGATCATGTCCTGCGCGGCGCCGCGGATGCCGTGCTCCGGTCCGAAAAGGAGCACGAGGTTCACGTCGGGATGGGAATGGAGAAGGTCGATCGCATGGCGGAACCGGCGATCGACAGTTGTCGGGTTGGCGATCAGCCCGACGCGCGCGCCGCGAACCCAGCGTGTCGGATCGTCGAGAAATCGTTCGAGACCTGTCTGCATGGACCGATCATACCCGGCCGTGTACAACGTTCCGAGCTTTTCGGCGAACTTTTCGGGGTGGAGAATCTCTACGAATGATGGCGCTGCACCACCTCGCATTTCGAACCGCGGACGTCGCAGCGCTGGCGTCGTTCTATCGCGAGATGTTCGGCTTCGAAGTAGTGCGCGACGCGTTGCCGAAGTCGCTCTGGCTCGCCCTCGGCGCGGACGCAGTCCTGATGATCGAAGCGCGCACGGACGCCGAGACGCCCATTGCAGCCGGATCGATGGAGCTGGTCGCGTTCCGCGCCGATGAGCGAACTCTCTCGCACGTCCGTGAGAGAGCCCGCGAACGCGACTGTTACGACGGCGAGACGCCGTTTACAGTTTACGTTCGTGATCCGGACGGCCGGCGCATCGGCGTTTCGAACTACCGGCTGCGCGAAGACTGACGCCGATCAGTGCGCGGCCAGCCCGCGCACGTGCGCGCGCAGGGCCTTGATGACGGCGGGCTTCGCGACGAGGTCCGGATTGGCCGGCATCAGCATGCTGAGCCCGACGGATTGGCCGCCTTCGGCGATGATCTTTTCGATGTGTTCGTCGGATACCGACGCCTGCCAGCTCGCCGAGGAGAAGTCCCTCGGTTTCGGCGTCAGCGCCGCCGCCGCCGCTCCATCGCCTTTGCCGGCTGCACCGTGACACGTCGAACAGCGGCTCTGCCAGATCGTGTCGGCTTCTTTCTGCACGTCGGGAGGAACATCTTCGGCCCGCACCGGCGCGGCGACGAGCACGACCATGCAGCAGGCTACGCCAAACGCATGACGCCAAAGCCGTCGGGCACGAAACAATGTCATCTTCTTCACGTCGATCTTCTCCACGTTGCGATCGGGCTCGAGCTTCGGACTTGCATTCGGCCGGTTACCCAATGTTCCGGCTGCGCCGATCAAGCCGATCATAAGGAAGCAACGCGCAGGCGCGACCGCCGATGCCGCCTGGCACGAGCGGTCGACACGGAACGGGCCTGAAACCATACTCGCGCCATGCGACAGATATGGATCACGAAAGCCGGTGCCCCCGAAGTGCTCGAGGTCAAAGAAGCGCCCGATCCCTCGCCGGGGCCGGACCAGATGCGCATTCGCGTCGAAGCGACCGGCGTAAATTTCGCCGACATCATGGGACGGCTCGGAATCTATCCGGACCTTCCGAAGATGCCTGTCGTCGTGGGCTACGAAGTCGGCGGACGCGTCGACGCCGTCGGAAGCGGCGTCGATTCGTCGTGGGTCGGACGAGACGTCTTCGCAATGACGCGCTTCGGCGGTTACTCGGACGTCGTCTGCGTTCCGGCGAGCCAGGTCTTCACTCGTCCGGCGGGGATGACGGCCGAAGACGGCGCTGCGCTGCCGGTCAACTATTTCACCGCCTGGCAGCTCATCGTGGTGATGGGCGGCCTGCGCGCAGGCGAAACCGTGCTCGTGCATTCGGTCGGCGGCGGAGTCGGCATTGCCGCGACGCAGATTGCCAAGCATCTCGGCGCAACCGTGATCGGCACGGCGTCGCGCGGCAAGCACGATTTCCTGCGCGGCATCGGCGTCGATGCGCTGATCGACTACCGCACCGAGGATTTCGAGAAGCGCACGATGGAGATTACCGGCGGACAGGGAGTCGAGCTGATCCTCGATGCAGTCGGCGGCGACTCGTTCAAGAAAGGCTTTCGCATTCTCGCTCCGACCGGACGCCTCGGAATGTTCGGAATGTCGTCGGCGGCGGTCGGCAAGGAGCGCAGCATCGTCGCCGCGCTCAAGACCGTGGCGTCGATGCCGTGGCTGCAGTTCAACCCGCCGGCCCTGCTCAATGCGAACAAGGGAGTGTTCGGCGTCAATCTCGGACATCTCTGGGGCGAGATCCCTCGCATCCGCATCTGGGCCGAAGATCTCCTGGAGTTGTGGAAAGCCGGCGTCATTCGCCCGCACGTCGACAAGGTGTTTCCGTTTGCCGAAGCGGCAGCGGCCCATCACTACGTGCAGGACAGGAAAAACATCGGAAAGGTCCTGCTTCGGCCGTAGGTCTGCTGCATCAGACGAACGGAGCGGCGGCTTCGCCGGCGCCGGCCGGCCCGCGACTCTCGGCAATCAGTTTCTCGTAGAGCTCGATGTAGGCGCGGGCCGTATTCGCGAGCGTGAAACGGTCGAGACTCTCCTGCATCACGCGCTGAAGCACAGCCCTGCGCACCTCTTCCGGCTCGCGATAGAAATGAACCGCCTCGGTGATCGCGCCAGCCAGGCCGCTCGCCGTGTGGGGCTTGAACACGAAACCGTTGCCGGCCTCGCGCGATGCATCGAGCGGCATCACCGTATCCTTGAGGCCGCCCGTCGCGCGCGCGACCGCGAGCGTGCCGAAGCGAGGGCCCATCATCTGCGGCAGGCCGCACGGCTCGTACAGCGAAGGCATCAGCACGAAGTCGGATCCTGCGAGCGCGCGCATGCTGAGGTCCTCGCGAAACGGACGATGCGCGATGCGTCCGTCGCTGGTCGCGGCAAGCTTGCGGAAAACGGCTTCGACGGCGCGGTCTCCGCTCGCCACCAGCGCGATCTGCAGTCCGTGGCGCCGCACGGCAGCCGATGCGATCGCAGCCAGAAGCTCGGGGCCTTTCTGCGCGTAAAGCCTGCTCGGCCAGAAAAACAGCGGAGCGTCGGGCTCGACGCGCAGGCCCATCTCTTTCTGGAACAACTCCTTGTTGGTGCGCTTGCCCTCGATGACGTCGTGGACGTCGTACGTGGACACGTGCGGATTGATGCGCGGGTCGTCGGAGTCGGCCGGCGCATTGAGGATGCCGAGCGTGCGGCCGGCAGCGTGCTTCTCGCGCATCGCGTGCGCCACGCCCGGCGGTACGATCTCGTCGAACTGTCCGGAGATCATCTCCTCGAGAAAGGTCGGACTCACGGTATTGACGACATCCGCGGCGTGAATTCCGGTGGCGGTGAAATCGACGCCGTTCTGCCTCCAGTTCTCGGCCGTGTCGATCGGATAGTCTTTGAAATAGAGGAACTCGTAGATGCGCCGGATGTCGATGCCGCTGCGGTCAATGTCGGCAGGGGGCGCGTGCTCGGTGAACACGTTGTGCAGCGTGAAGACGCTCTTGATTCCGGCCGCACGCGCCGCCGCCGGAACCAGCCCTGTCATCCAGTCGTTGCAGTGCACGAGGTCCGGCTCCAGACGCGGCATCAGGTCGTTGATGATGTAGCGCTGAAAAGCCTCCGCGCGACGGATTCGCGGGTTGGCCTCCTGCTCGCCGTAGACATCGGTCAGCGACGAGAACGCACTGTCGGTGACCAGATGCACGCCCTGGCGCCCGAGCACGCGTCCCATCGCATCGATCTCGCGATACGTGATGCGTGCGAGGTCGCGGATCCTGGCATCGTAGCGCGGCAGCACCACGTGCAGCTCGAAGCGGCCGTCGGTGTGAAGATACTGAATCAGCCCCGCAGAGATATCGCCGAGGCCGCCGCCCTTTGCGCGGATGTTCTGCGCAGCGTTGCCCATGCCCTCCGGAAGCTCCGTGATCTCCGGAGTACAGATGAGAATACGCGGCTTGCGGTCGCCGGTTGTCGTGGTGTCCATCGCTGAGGTGCCAACCGTCGGGAAAACCTGCCGCCGGCTGGGGTCGTTATCACGAGGGAGCGGTTTCGTGGAACTTGATCGACGGCTTTCTGAGGACTAGGGTCACATCATGCAACATATGAATGCGCTCACCTCTTCGATTCTCTCGCTGACTGTCTCGACCTTTGGCACCCTCATCGTGGTCGGCGTGTCGAATGCGCAGCCTCCGGCAGCCGCAACTGCGTCAGGCCCGGTCAAGATCACGATGAATCTCGTCGACGCCAAGGGCGAGGCCAAACCCGTCGGCACCGTGACGGCATCCGATACCGGCTACGGACTGATGCTCAAGCCTGCCCTGAACGGGTTGCCGCCAGGGCTGCACGGCTTTCACGTGCACGAAAATCCGTCGTGCGATCCGGCCGAAAAGGACGGTCAGATGACGGCCGCGCAAGCGGCCGGCGGCCATTACGATCCGGCCAAGACCGGACGCCACGAGGGACCGTACGGAACAGGTCATCTCGGTGACCTTCCTGCCCTGTACGTCGACCCCGACGGCAAGGCCGAGTACCCCGTACTTGCGCCGCGCCTCAAGGTTGCGGACCTGCTCGGACATTCGCTGATGATTCATGCCGGCGGCGACAACCATTCCGACCATCCGGCTCCGCTCGGCGGCGGCGGCATGCGCGTCGCGTGCGGGATCGCTCCGGCATCTGCCGCGCCGTAACTCGGCAGCGTCGCGGTCGCGGCGATCGGCTTGCCCCTGTCGGGCGGCCCCGCCAAGTTGCCGCGATGCAAACGCAGTCGTCCGCGCCACCAGTTCGCACTCGCGTCTCCGAGCTTCTCGGCGTCCGCTATCCGATCGTGCAGGCCCCGATGGGCTGGATCGCACGCGCACAACTCGCCTCTGCGGTCTCCAACGCCGGCGGGCTCGGAATCATCGAAACGTCTTCGGGTGAGCTCGATGCCGTGCGCGGCGAGATCCTCAAGATGCGCGAGCTGACCGACAAGCCGTTCGGCGTGAACATTGCGCAGCTGTTCGTGCGCGACCCCTCTATTGCGGACTTCGTCGTCGCGCAGGGCGTTCGATTCGTGACGACGTCGGCCGGCGATCCGACCCAGTACACCAGCAAGCTGAAAGACGCCGGCCTCGTCGTCTTTCACGTCGTGCCTACGCTGAAGACCGCGCTCAAGGCGGTTGCTGCAGGCGTCGACGGGCTTGTCGTCGAAGGCGGAGAAGGCGGCGGATTCAAGAATCCGCGCGACGTCGCATCGATGGTGCTGCTGCCGCTCGTCTGCTCGAAAGTGGATGTGCCCGTGATCGCGGCCGGTGGAATCTGCGATGGCCGGTCGATGGCCGCAGCCTTCGCGCTCGGCGCCGAAGGCGTGCAGATGGGAACGCGCATGGTCTCGGCGGCCGAGTCGCCGGTGCATGCCAACTACAAGGCCGCCATCACCGGTGCAGCCGAAACCGACACCGTATTTCTCAACCGTCACAGCCGGCCCGGTCTTCGCGCGATCCGCACGACACGCACCGAAGCGCTCGAGCGCCAGGACCACGTGCCGATGACGGAGTTCGGCCGGATTCTCGACCTGTATTTCGGTGGCGACATGGAGGCGGCGATCGGGCTGGGTGGCCAGGTTGCCGGACGCATCGACCGTGTCGAGCCGGTGGCCGAGATCCTCGAGCGCACGGTTCGCGAGTTTCACGCCACCATCGACGAGCTTGCCGACCGCTTCGCCACCGCACGCGATCGCGCCCGCGCACTCGGATGACCATCTGAAACGATGAAATCGGGGACAGACACCGATTTCCGGAAATCGGTGTCTGTCCCCGATTTCATCAGCGACCGCGGCGACGCACGAGCGGAACGCCGACGAGCAGCAGCACGACGACAAGACCGGTCGGACCGACCCAGTCGCCGAGCGCGACCACGAGGGTTCGCGCGGGCTTTTGCGGCACCACGTCGGCAACCAGCGTGCTGCGCTCACCGACGCCGGCGCTCGACGTGATCTCGCCGGTCGGATCGATGACGGCCGTGATGCCGTTGTTGGTCACGCGAATCTGCGGAAGGCGCGTCTCGATGCTTCGGAACGCCGCGACCACCAGATGCAGCCACGCACCTTCGGCGTGCTCGGTGAACCACGAATCGTTCGACATCGTCACGATCATCTCGGCGCCGCGCCGCGCGCCCTCGACGGCGAGGCCGACGTCGACGTCGTCGAGACAGATCATCGGCAGCACCGGCACCGTACGACCGCCGCGCAGGCGCAGCGGAAGCACTTTGGCGCCGGGGCCTGGCTTCCACGTGCCGGCCCATGGCATCCACTGCCGCGCGCGCGGGCCGTCTAGCCATGCCGGCACGTATTCGGTCAGGAAGAAGAGCCGGGTCTTGCGGTAAACCGAAAACTTCGCGGGAGCACCGACGGCACCCGGCTCGAGGAAGACCGCCGAGTTGTACTCGCCGTCTTCGTCGCGGTCGTACGAGCCGAACACCAGCGGAACGCCCAGCCGCGCAACGAAGTCCTCTATCTCCTGGTCGAGCTCGCCGCCGGTTTCGTTCTTCGGCTTGCCGAACGTGGTCGGAAATACGGTCTCCGACCAGACGAGCGCATCGACGTGGTTCTTGTCTACCGCCTCACGCGACATCGCGAAGTGCGTATCGAGCACGTGGCGCACGGCTTCGTACGCTCCCATTTCGCGCTTCAATCGGTCGTAAGCAGAAATGTTCGACTGCACGAGGCCGACGCGCACCGGAGGAATGCCCTGCGATGCGGCAAGCGCGTGGAGCCGCCATGTCCCGTATCCGGCCATGGCCGCGATGATCAGTGCCGCGCACGACACGGCGGCGAGCGACGCGCGCGGATCGCGCCGCACGGCTGCGGACAATGCCTCGCACAGCGCTTCATTGATGAGCACGATCAGGAACGTGATTCCCGCGATGCCGCCGAGATCGGCGGTCTGCCGCAGCACCGGAGAAGGATAGAAGCCGTGCGCGAGCGAATCCGCGAGCAGCTTCGGGAACATCCATTCGGCCGCGACCCACGCCGACGCACCCGCAATCGCGGCCAGAAGAGGTCCGTGAAAACGGCGTGCCGCGTGACGCACGATCGCAAACACAAGGAACTGCGGCTGCAGCAGCGGCGCCGCAAGCGCGAGCACGACGATCCCGGCGAAGGCCGCTCCGGCCGAATACACGGCAATCGCGAGCCCGAACCATGCGAAAATCGCGAGCACGAACGCGAGACACATGAAGTAGCCGGACGCCGCCGCACCCGCGAGCGTGCGCGTACGAGAAAGAACCAGCAGCCACGGCACGAGGCCGAAAAAATCGAGCAGGTATGTGTTGCCGCGGATCGGCGAGCACAGCGCGAGGACGATCGTCGCCGCGGCGATGCCGGCGAACGTCTGGATTGCGGACGAAAGACGCGGGGATTCGATCAGCGGCCGGTATCCCCTGGTTCTCTTTCTCGCGGCTTGGGAATCTCGATCGGACGAATCGGAAAACCGGGCGGCGCCTTGTCGGCCGGCACTACGCGATCCTCGGGGATCGGAACGGGGTTGCCGTTCTCGTCGAAGAACTCGTAGTCGGGTGAGTACATCAGGATCGGCTCGATGTCCTGACCGTCGTCGGTGGTCTGATAATGACGCACGTAGCCTTCGGGCAGGACGTAATCCTCGGGAACGGCAAGGCCGTCGAGAGGCGGGCTCGTTCCCGGCGGATTGAACGCCCCGATTCCTTCGTAGATGCCGGCGTCGTGCAACGCCTGGATGTATTCGGCCGCGGTCACGTCGCGCGGGATTCCGACGAGCTCGGGCTGCTGGCCGGGTTCGTCGTCGGCATTCTGAGAGGAATGACTCGGAGCGCGCCGCGGCGTGAGCCTTCTTGGCGTGGGAGTCGCAGGCTGAGCCTGCGGCGTGCCGGGCACTGCCGCGGCAACGTTCTCCGGAGTCGCGGCCGCGGTTCCAGCAGCGGAAGCAGCGACCGGGTGATTCGCGGACTCTGCTCCGATCGTCGGACGGGGTTCGGGCCTCTTCGGAGTGTTGTCGGGGCCGGCCTGAGAAACCTGTCGTGGCATCAGCACGTAACCTGCGCACGCGGCGGCGAGAAACAGCGCAACTCCCTGCATTATCCTCTGCTGGCGGCGGCCCGCGGGGTCGCGCGCGACCACACGCACGCCATCCGGATCCGATGCGTCGGAGGAAGTGCTGCGTGGCTCGAGCTCAATCATCGCGTTGCAACTTATTTTGCGTCACCGCCTCCCGCAACCCGGGGACGACGAGCGGCGTGCCGCGAGGCGATCAACGGGATGGCAAGGCGATCCCCGGGCCGGGTTCACTCCGCATAGCCGAGTGCGCGCAGACGCTCCCTGTCGGCCGGGCTCAGCACGTTCGTGATCGGCGCGCTCTCCGACGGCAGCATCCATGCGTGCATCTGCAACGCGGAGCCGCCGCGCACAGGAGGTGACGATGTCATCGCAAGACGCGCCAGCGGCAACGTCGCGCTGCCGTCGACCGAAGGCGTACAGGATTCGCCCGCGATGCAGACTTCGAGCGTCGCGTTCGGCTCGGTCACGACATTCGCCAGCACGGCGGCATCGGTCGAGAGAACCGCGAAGCGGACTTCGTCGGAATCTCCGGGCGCGAGCAGGCCGGAAGCGCTCATCCCGTCGGCGCGCGGATTCTGCGCAAGATCGTCGCCCTTCTCCATGTCGAATCTCGCAAGATCGAGAAACGGCGCGAGCGGCTTGAGCCCGATCGCAATCCGGTAACGGATCGGTGCCGCAGTGCCGTTCGACAGGCGCACGTGGATTCCGGTGTTGCGTAGAGTCTCGAGCCCGGCGTTGACCAGCGATCGCAGGTCGGCGAGCTCACGCGATCCGGCCCGCTTGTCGACGATGTTCTCGCGCTCGCCGGGATCGTGCACGACGTCGTAGAGCTCTTCACTGCCGCTGCGCATGTCGTAGATGAGCTTCGACGTCGCGGTGCGGACGGCGGCGAGCGGCGGGCTGCGATCGTCGTTGCGGCCGATCGTCGCGAACAGCGTGCGCGCCGGCGCGTCGCCGGCAACGAGCGGCACCAGCGACGCGCCGTCGGACGGCGGCGTCTCGACCTCCGGCGACGCGCGATGCAGAAGATCGGCAATCGTCGGCAGGATGTCGACCGTGCGCGCCAGAGCGTCGACCGACGCGCCGGCTGCCCATCCATCGGGGAATTTCACGATCAGCGGCACGTGCAGCAGCTCGTCGTACAGCGTGTGGCCGTGGAAGAATCCTCCGTGATCCCAGAGCTCCTCCCCGTGGTCCGCGGTCAGCACGATGAGCGCGCGATCGTAGAGGCCGGCCGAGCGCAATCCGTCGAGCAGCTTTCCGAGCTCGACGTCAGTCGCGGCAACGGCGGCATCGTAGAGGTCGGCAATGCGGCGCCGGTCGGCGTCGTCGTAGCGCCCGTTCCACGCGCCCGCGATGTCGTGGAACTCGAGCCCGATCGGACCGTGGTACGAGCGGTCGACGAGCTTCGCCGCGATGTCGGCCGGAGGGTTCAGCGGCACGTGCACGTCGAGGTAGTGCATGTACATCGCGATCCGGTCCGACCTGCGCGCGCCAAACCAATCGATCGCATTGTTCGTCAGCGCAGCCGCATCGAGATCGCCTCCACCAAGATGATCGAACGTGGGGACGAGGCGATCGGTCCATTTCGTCACGTACGGATTGTGGATGAACGCGCCGGTCGATTCGTAGCCGGCCTGCCGGAGAACCGTGAGCAGGGTCGTCTCATGCTGGAGATCGGGAAAGTAGCGCGACGTAAGAATCTGCGGGACGGACGGAATCGTTTTCGGCGCCGACGAGAATGCATTGCGGAAGATGACGCCGTCTCTTGCGAGCATTGCGATGTTCGGCGCCAGCTCGACTCCGTTTCGCACGGCGAGCGCGCGATCTGCGCGCATCGCGTCGACGAGGACGAACACTACGGGGAAAGCGGGCTGCAGCTTGAGGGTGGCCGGGTCCGGGGCTCGTGTGCAGGACGTCACAGCCGCGGCGGCCAGGATCGCCATCAGCCTGCCGCAAAGACGCAGGTCAACGCTCAACGCACCTGACTCCTTTTTGTCGCCGGCATGGCTCCGCTGTGACCAAACCCGGCCGAGGAGGCAAGGCGCCGACGGCCAGCGCGACGGCCGATAGCCCGGGACAGCACCGGGAATTCATCTATTGACAACACTGTAGGTTGAACGTACCTTCGCGTCATCCCGAAGGTTTTTCCATTTTGGTGGTGGTCAGATTGAGCATGTGTGGGGAGCGAGGAGCGGTCGGATCATGAGAACCCGTGGCGTTACACCCCGTCCTTTGCAGTTGAAGACCGCGATGCGCGCGATGGGCGCGCTGATCGACGATCCCGACGATACCGCCCAGGTCTTCCGCATCATACGGGCCCTGTCGGGCAACAGCTTCGAGCGCCTCTTCCAGCGGGTCCTCGCCGACCCGGTCGGGTCGAGGATCCTGAACGAGCGGCGCGACATCCTTCCGGTCCTTCAGGACCGCGACCGCCTGCGGCAACTCCCCGAGGGAACGCTCGGGCGCGAATACGCGCGGTTCCTCGACCAGGAGGGCATCAGCGCCGAAGGCCTGGTCGAAGCGAGCGACGGATTCGACGATTCGGTTTTCCTCGACGACCGCGCCGAGCTGCTGAGCCGCCGGCTGCGCGACATTCACGATCTGTGGCACGTGGTGACGGGGTACCAGCGCGACCTCTTCGGCGAAGTCGCGCTGCTCGCGTTTACCTATGCGCAGATTCGCAACGGCGGCATCGGGTTCATCGTGCTGATCGCGATGCTCAAGGAATGGCGCGAAGGCTACCGCGACGGGCTCGCGCTCAGCCGCGGCGCGTATTTCCGGGGACGGCGTGCAGGGTTCTTCGCCGCAGCCGACTGGGAAGCGCTGCTCGAGAGGCCGCTTGCCGAAGTTCGCCGCGAGCTGGGCGTCACCGAGCTCGCGCCGTACACGCCGCTGTTCTCCGCCGAGGCGGCTGCCGCCAGCTGAGCCGGTGACCGCTGGCGTGAGCTGAATCCGCGGTGATCTACTCGGCCGCCGGCGCCGGCTTCCTGCCGACGATCAGCACGAAGGTCTGCTCCGGGGCGAAGCTCGAGCCCTGCCAGTCGGGCGACTCCTTCTTCTTGTTCTCGTAGTAGGATCGATACCCCCGGCCGCTCGTGACTTCCTCGCCGATGGCCTCGATCGCCTTCTGGGCCGCCGTTACGTACGACGGGGGCTCCGTCTCGTCGCCGACGAAGAAGAGCAGGCCGGGCTTGAAGCGCAGGCCTTCGTTGTCGAGCACCTTGGTGTCCCATCCCTGGTCGCGAAACACGGCGGCGATCTGGTTGGCGAACGACGAGGCCTCGCGGTCCCGCGGATCGACGCGGATCCACGCCTTCTTCTCGTCGCCCGTGGCCTCGGCGAGCGCGTCGATCATCATCTGGCGGGCAGTCTCATCGACCGTACGACCCGACGCATTGGCCGG
>Ga0134124_10000758_pt1 | contig 25958 bp, 19 predicted proteins | sample KB304_FD_96880 | JGI IMG/M metagenome (GOLD analysis project Ga0134124, IMG submission 96880) | Terrestrial soil microbial communities without Nitrogen fertilizer from Kellogg Biological Station, Michigan, USA - KB3-0-4 | ecosystem: Environmental > Terrestrial > Soil > Unclassified ... | reverse complement strand
CACGCTCGGTCCGGCGCCGTACGTGAGCCCGGAAATGGCAGGCCACTTCCGACACACGGCGTTCTTCATCGGTCCCAACGTGCGCGAGGCGGTGCAATCCGGACGGGCTGATTTCATGCCCGTGTTCCTGTCGGAAATCCCGGAGCTGATCCGCACGGGTCGCGTGAAGATCGACGTGGCGCTGCTCCAAGTCAGTCCGCCCGATGCCCGCGGCTACGTGAGCCTCGGCGTCTCGGTCGACGTCGTCAAAGCCGCGGTCGACAGCGCCGAGCTCGTGATCGCTCAGGTCAACCCGAACATGCCGCGCACGCTCGGTGACGCGCTCGTCCCCGTCTCATGCTTCGACTGCTTGGTCGATTTGGCCGAGCCGCTGTTCGAGCTGCCTCCGCAAGCCCCGGACGCCGTCGCGACCGCCATCGGCAAGTGGGTCGCAACGCTGGTTCCGGATGGTGCCACGCTGCAGACCGGTATCGGTCGCATTCCTCACGCCATCTTGAGCGAGCTCAAAAATCGCCACGACTTGGGCGTTCACACCGAGATGTTCTCGGATGAACTGATGGAACTCGCCAAGCGTGGCGTGATCAACGGTACGCGCAAGACGCTCTGTCCGGGAAAGATGGTCGCTTCGTTCTTGATGGGCAGCCGCGAGCTCTACGCTTGGTCGAACGACAATCCGATGCTGGAGATGCGCGGCTGCGACTTCGTCAATGACCCATTCGTGATTGCCAAGAACTCGCGCATGGTCGCAATCAACGCAGCTTTGTCTGTCGACCTCACCGGACAGATTGCCTCCGACACCGTGGGTGGTCGTTTCTTCTCCGGGATTGGCGGACAGGTCGATTTCATCCGCGGCGCCGCGCGCAGCCCCGGTGGCAAGCCGATCATCGCTTTGCCCTCGACTGCCGCGAAAGGGAGCAAGAGCCGCATCGTGAGCGCCTTGGAATGCGGAGCAGGCGTCGTGACCAGCCGCGGCGACGTGCACTACGTCGTCACCGAGTATGGCATTGCCCAACTTTGGGGCAAGACCATCCGCGAACGCGCGGCTGCGCTGATCGAAATCGCCCATCCCGACTTCCGCGCGGAGCTGCTGAATGAAGCCAAGGCGCGCTGCTATGTCTTCCCCGACCACCCTTTGCCCAACCCGGGCGCCCACGAAGACGCGCGGAGCGTGACGCTCAAAGGCGGCGAGTGCGTCGAGATCCGCCCGGTGCGCGTCTCGGACGAAGATGCGGTGCAAGACTTGTTGTACCGCCTCTCCGACGAGAGCTCATTTTTTCGGTTCTTCGGGCACTCTGTCGCGCACCCGCGCTGTGAGGTGTTGCGAATGGTCGAGCGCGATCCCAAAACCAGCGTCGCGTTCGTGGCCCGCTTGGCCGAGACGGACGAGCTCTTGGGCATCGCACGCGCCGATAGCGCGCCTCACGGTCGAAGCGCCGAAATCGGCGTGACCGTGGCGGATCAATGGCAAGGACATGGTGTCGGCTCGGCGCTGCTCCGGCAGCTGATCGAAACGGGCCGTCGCATCGGCTTCGACAGCCTTTTTGCGGAGGTGCTGCCTGCCAACGGCCAGATGCGCTGCTTGTTGAAGCGCCATGATTTTGTGTGCGTCGCCGAGCCGTTCGCACAAACGCTCGACTTTCGCCTCGAGCTCCGTGGCGATTTCAGCCCCGCGGCTCGCGCCAATGAAGGGCCGACCAAGGAGGGGCTGGCATAGACTTTTTCACCGCACCGCGAACGACCACGTAAACCCAACGCGCACTTCGTCCTCGTTCTGCCCGCTCGCGACGCCGTGACGGAAAGCGATGTCGAACACCCAGGCGTCACTCCAAGTGGCAATCGCGCCGACGAGCGCACTTCGGGTCAGGGCGTGCGGCACCTGACCTTCGCCGACGTCACGCGCGACGAGCAACTCGCCCACCGGGCGGACGGGCCAACCGAAAGGCCCCTCCAGGATCGCGCTGCCGGTAGCGGTGTACTGAAGCGAAGTCAGCAGGTCATTGTCCAGGTTGATGTGGAGCACCAGAGCGGGCCATTGAAAGGAAAAGATGCTGGCCACGTGCGCGCCGAATCGACGCTCGGAGCCGGGCAAAAGCGCGCCCGTTTCGAGCGCCACCGAGACGCCGTGTTCCCCTTGGAGCGAGCCCGCGCGAAGCATTGATTTCAGCGACAAAGCGACGTCCTCGAGTTCCGACGCCTGTGGTGAATTGATCGGCCAACGCTGACGTCCTTCCAACACGGCTTCGAAGCCCGGGTGCACGCCGTAGTTGAGCACCAGCGCCGGCGCGACCAGATGGTGCGTCGAGCCTTGTCGTTCATAACCGATTGGCCCGACCTCCAGCTCGACTTCGCGCGGCGCCGCGACGTTGGCGTCGGTGCCATCGAAGGGTCGATAGCCGAACGCGCGGCCCGACCACGAGAGCAAGAGCAGACCATTCGCAATGACGCAGAGGGTGACCTTGGACGTCATTCGTCGGTTGGCGCGAGCGCCGTGGACGAAATCCCCACCACCCCGCCGACAACGATGATCTGTCGCGAACCGATCATATCGACTCGGGCTTGGGTTTATCCCAAGCGGTCAGGTCGAGCGCGTTCTTGATGGTAGCCGCCAGCTCGGCCGCCTTGCCGCGCCCCCAATAATGAAGGAACAGGATGCGCGGAGTCTCGCCAGTCATGTGGTGATGAATGGCGACGATGTTGATCCCGCCCGCTCGCAACGCTTTGAGAACCGGCTGCAACTCACGCTCACCCACGGCGAAATCGCCATCGACTACGGCGTTTTCGTGGCTGCCGGCGAAAGCCGCCCACGTGCTGACCCCCATGGTCTTGCCAATACTGCAGCCGCAGGTCGCGTTGGCGCTGCGTCCCATCGTGGCCTTGAACATGCCGTCTTTGGCTTCTCCCTTCACGCCGAGCAGCGCTTCGAGCTTGGCTCCGTCGATGGCGTTCTTGGCCGGGAGCGGCGGCCCCCCGTAGCCGCGGGCCGGCTTCGGGCGCTGCATGCGAATTTTCGCGATCGTGTTCATCGCAACGCGCACGCCACCGCCGAGTGTGGCGACCGTGCCCTCACCCCCCACGTGCATGAAGAACACCTGCGGCACATCGTAAAAGAAGTGATTGTGGATCGCCGTGACCTGCACTTGGTACTCGAGCAGCACGGAGATCACTGGGTTCACCTCGTCCTCGAACAAGACGAGATCACCCGCCATCATTGCGTCCGCGACGCCCTTCTGCGCCGGGGTGAACGCAACCCATGACGTGAGGCCCATGAACGGCGGCACCTTCCAACCGTCGACCGCGACCTCCACATCCTTGCGAGGAAACGTCGCCTTCAGCACGCCATCCGGGCTCTTGTCGATCTTTTCGACGCCGGTCGCCTCGGCGACTGCTTTCTCGTCGATGGCTGGCGAAAGCACGGCGGGCGTGGGCGCGGGCGGTGCTTTGACCGCGACCGGCGCAGGCGCGAGCGGCTCCGCACTCGCAATCACCGGCGGACGTTCGTCTTGTCTTCTGCACGCAATCAGCGGCAGCATGACCAGCAAGAGCAAAGAGAAAGACTGTTTGCGAGTGAATCGGCGTTGGTGGCTCATGTTCTCCCTCACTGGCTTCTGGTTCTAGACGGCATCCCAGCGCCCGTGAAGACGGCGACTCCAAATCGAGCTCCGCGCTGGCGAGAGCCGCCGCAGGGCAGATTCGAACCTCAGCGCGACGTCGACCCGCTGGCCGCGCCCGGCAGCGGCGGTGCGCTCGCTTTCACGGGAGGGCGCGGCTCGAGCTTCTGCTTCAGCTGGCGCTCACACCACGCGGCAAGCTTGTAGAGAGCGGGCTCGTCCGTGTCCAACTCGACTTCTTCGAACACCACCTGATCATCCTCGAGCGCTTTGGACTCCCAAGCGTCTTGTGCCAGTGGCTCGCTCTCGACCCGACGGAACTCGGGCGCCTCTTCGATCCATTGGTCGATCTTTGCCTTCGTCGACGGGTGGAGCACGATGGACGGCTAGCTCCATTGCGCGATTGGTCAATGGCAGTCGAACAACCGGGCATTTTTCGCGGTACTCAGCGCTCGATGACCTCCACGTCGATGACGTTGCCGGCGTCGATGGCGGGCGACTCGGCGCTCACGCGCTCGATGAGCTCGAGCGTCCGACGCACTAGCTCCGCCAGCTCGCCCTCTAGGCTCTTCGGATCGCGCCCTTCCACGCTGACGATGACACGCGAGGTCATGGCCCTGAGCTGCGCCGACATCGCCAACAAGGCGCGTCGTTGTCTTTCGGTAGGAACCGGTGACGGTTGCCTGGCGATGCGCTCGGCCAGCTGATTGGCGCTGCGGACCAGCAAGAGCAACGGACTCGGCAAAAGTCCGGCTTGGCTCGCCTTCACGTAGCTCGTGACTCCCGCCACGAGCCCCAGCGAACGCTGAGCCAGATCACGCGGATGAATCAGTTTCATGACCCAACCAGCATAGCGCGAATCTTCCCGCCCGTTCGGCGGTCTTCGGATAGTGTGCGGAATCGATGTCGGAAGTCGTCGTGAAATACCGCCCGCGTTCAGTGTCCAAGTTCATGGTGGTGATCTTCGTGGCGTTGCTGCTCATCCCCATGTCGATCGCGCTGGTCAGCGTCGCCTTCGAACTGATTCACGGGCGAGAAGGCATGCGCGCCGGCAAGTTCATCAAGACTCTGCTCTTTGCCGGCGGCTTGTGCGCTGTCATCTTTCGCCCTGCGAGCAGAATCAGGATCGACCGGCAAGCAGGAGTGGTGCGGTACGAGACGCCCTGGTCGAGACGCGCGCCAACCGAGCTTCCTCTAGACGGCTTGGCGGGCGTGAGCGTGGAAGCCAATCCTCGACGTTCGCTGCACCGTCTCGTCTTCAGCTTCAGAGACGGCAATCGGAAGCCGCTCACCGAGCAGTACTACTACGACGAGGGTTATCATCAGGGGGTTGCGCTAGCGCTGAATGCAGCGGTGGGCGGGCCGATCATCGGCACGACGACGGCCGAGAACCGACCGAACATGGGCTGAAGCCCCGCGCCGCCCGCGGCTGCTCGATTTTCGTTCCGATAATCCTTGGACAATGTGTCTGAATGTAGCTGCCCCGCGTTGCCAGCGGGAAAATGGCTATCTGCCCTCACCGATCCACGTTATCAATGGCAATCATGCCGCAAGTCGAGACCGCGGAGGAGCTTCGACGGCAGCTGAACGAGCTGCAGGGCCATGTCGGCCATTTGGCTGAAAAAGCTGCTGACGCAGAGCGCGACGCGCTTCGCTATCGCTTGTTGCTCGAGCATCTCAACGTCGGAGTGTTCGTGTCGAGCTTGGATGGTCGGATGCTCGAGTGCAACGAGCGCACGCTACAGATGTCGGGTGAAACGCGAGAGAGCCTGCTCGATACTCCGTTGTCCGGGTTCTACGAAGATCCGAACGACCGGCAGCGACTGATCGCCGAGCTTCGCGGGACGGGTTCGGTGCGCAACTTCGAAACTTGGATCCGTCACCGGAGCGGCAAGCGAGTCGCCTCGTCGATGAATGCGGTGTTCGCGCCGGTGGGGCCCAACGGCGCGAGGGTGATCTTGGGGATGCTCGAGGACATCACCGAGCGCAAGCTGGCCGAGGAGCGCGCGGGTGAAGGTGAAGAGCGCTTTCGCGTGATCGCCGAGCAATCGATGCTCGGCTTGATGATCTTTCAGGATGATCGAATCCGGTTCGTGAACCAAGCCGTCTCGGACATCAATGGTTACTCGACCGAAGAGATGGCCAATTGGACTGCCGTCGATTTTGCTCGAGTGATTCATCCCGATGACATTGCGTTCGTGACCGAGCAGGGCAAAAAGAAGCAAGCCAACGATCCGAGTGCCCGCACGCACTACTGTTATCGAGTCTTCGCCAAATCCGGCGAATTGCACTGGGTGGAGCAATATTCGCGCACGATCGACTTTTGCGGGCGCACCGCGGACTTCGTCACCGTGATCGACATTACTGCGCGTAAAGTGGCCGAAGAGTCGCTGAGTCAGTTGACCACGAGCATGGAGCGCACGGCCAAGCTCGAGTCGCTCGGCGTGCTGGCGGCAGGCATCGCACACGATTTCAACAATCTGCTCGGGGGGTTGTTCGGGCACCTGGAGCTGGCGCGTACCGAACTCGACGAGCGGAGCCCCGTGCGCGCGTACCTGGACTTGGCGCACAAGGCCTTCGAGCGAGCGAAAGCACTCACCGGTCAGCTGCTGACGTTCGCCAAGGGCGGCGTGCCCGTGCGTTCCGTCGGCTCGGTCGCCTCCAGCGTGAAGCAATGCGCGGAGTTTGCCTTGAGCGGCAGTAACCTGAGCGTCGAGTTCGAACTGCAGCCAGATTTGTGGAACGCGGAGTATGACAGCAACCAACTGGCGCAAGCGTTCGACAACCTATTGATCAACGCCAAGCAAGCGATGCCGTCCGGTGGCAAATTGCGGATCGTTGCTCGAAACATCGTGGCCGAGCAAGGCCCGGCGCTCGAGCTGCGCTCGGGCCGCTACGTGAAGGTGAGCTTCATCGATGCCGGCCCAGGCATCCCAACCGCGATTCTGCCTCGGATTTTCGAGCCATTCTTTACGACCAAAGCCCAGGGCAGCGGGGTCGGGCTGACCGCGGCCTATGCCATCGTCAAAAAGCACGACGGCCACATCGACGTCGAATCGCGAGCGGGGGAAGGCGCCGCCTTTCACGTTTGGCTACCCGCAGTGCTCGACTCGACGAATGAGGCTCGCACTGCCTCGCCGGAGCTGAAGCAGGGGCGCGGCCTGGTGCTGGTCATGGACGACGAAGACATGGTCCGTCACCTGGCCGGCAGCATGCTGACCCGCCTCGGCTACGAACCGATTCTCAGCAGCGACGGCGCCGACGCGCTCGCTCGCACCCGCGCGCTCTTGGAAAAAGGCCAAGTGCCGAGAGCCGCTTTGCTGGACCTCACGGTGCGCTCCGGCGAAGGCGGACGCGACACCGTGCACCCCTTGCGACAGCTCGTCCCCTCCTTGACCATCGTCGCCTGGAGCGGCTACTCCGATGATCCGGTAATGGCGCAGCCCGCGCACTTTGGTTTCGACGCAAGCCTGAGCAAGCCCTTCCGCCTCAACGACCTCGCAGACTTGTTGGCGCGCCTGTTGGTTGCTCGCGCTAGTGAGCGAACTTCGGCTTGAGATTTGCCAAATGAACGGCGACTCTCGGCTTCTGTGGGCAGGTGTGCCCGAGCGCCCCCAGTTTCCCTAGAATTGCCCCCTACTCTGACTCGATCATGGCTGAACCTGGAAAGAAGTTGCTCGGCGTACTGCTCGATCGTCTGTACGCCACGCTCGTGAACGGCCCGTTGATGAGTTGCCGACCGCATTCCAGTCGGCAGCGGGTGGATCTTTTCCAACTTGCCAAGCTCAGGGGCCCCGAGCCGAACGAGTTCATCGCGGCGCTGATGGGGCCCGGGCGCTCGGTGAAGCTCACCGCTCCGAGTGAGCCATCGCTGCGTCCAGGCAGTGCCGGCGCGAATGGTGGAGACGAGCAGAAGGGGCTCGTCTCCAAGCTTCGCACGATCACGGAGCAGGTGGATCTGGAGTTGTCGCGCATTCACGGGGAGCTCACGCGCTTCGAACAGGCGCTCGCCGAGCGACCTGGGGGCGTCGCGCCGTCATTTCACGAGCTCGTCGGTTCTTGGTTTGCGCTGAATCCGGTGAATGAGCTCAGTCAAACGGCGGACCTGCAGGGGATTGCGCTGGATGAGTGCTGCCGCTCGAGAGCTTGGTGAAAGAAGCCGTCGAGCGCGGGCGCGCCGAGTCGTACGCGAGCAATCCGTGGACGGGTGCGCTGGCTAGTGAGCTCAAGGCGTTCTTGGCCAAGCCGCACGATGAATGGGAAAAACGGCTTCGCCGAGTGGTGGAAGCAGCTCGGCGCGTAGATGGCGCCTGCTCCGCGGGCAGCGTTGCGTTCGCGAGCAGCGGCGATCTGCGAGAGCAGGGGCGCGCGCGCCGCGAGTTGGGAGCGCTGGTCGAAGCCGCGCTGACCGTGAGTTCGAAGGACCTACTGGCGCAATGGCTCGAGACCGACGCGAGCAAGCGGCAGAGTGACGCGACCGAGTCGGAAGACAAGCACGCCTCTGGCAAGGAAACGGCGAGCGAGACGCGAGTGTTGAACTAGCCCGAGCGCCCTCGCTTCCCGCCCGTCAGATAGGCGGCGAAAGGCCGCCATGATCCCGGATCCGTTTCGCTGCGCTGGTCGCGGGTGCTTTCACCGCCAGACTGTACGGCACAGGGACTCATAGCCATCTGAGCAGTCCAACCACGACCAAATCGCAGCAGTTCAACGTCGCTGCCAGTGGGCAAATACTCAGCAGGTTACGCCATTGCCACCCGCAGCTCGTGTGTTCGACGGACCGTCCTCCCCCGTTTACCGTAGGCCCTCCATTGACCGCGATTCTGCGAGATAATCGCAGCATGCCGCCGACCACGCCGTACCCAACGCGCCCCGCAATCACCGGCTCGCCTCAGGCTTCCGACGACGACTGCGCCGACCTCCGTCGCGTGCTAGAAAACGCCCTTCGTTCGGTCCATGAATTGCGTCAGGGTACCGAACGAGCGCGCAAAGAGCACGATCATGAACTGGCCACGTTCTTCTTGCGCTGCTCGCTCGCCGAAGAGTCGACCATTGCCGAAGCGACCGAATTGCTCAATTCCCGCACGCGTCTTGCCGCCCCCGAAATTCCGACCTCCGCCGCGTTCGCGGCGGGTGACGGCGCAGACGACGCCGATGTGTCGCCGGACAGCCGACGCGGGAGGGTCGGCATTTGGCCGGCACTCTGAAGCCTCGCCGAAGCGAAGCCCCGCGACGGTGAACGCGCTCGCGCCGCGAAACTGATCATGTTCACGATCGTTCCTGCTTCGGCAAGCGACGGCGCCACGCTGCGCGCCATCGACGATGATGCATGCGCGCTGTATGCGGCGCACGGCATCGAGCTCGAACTGCCACACGATCACCCGTTTGCGCGTGCGGAACTGGCGCGTTGGCTGCACTCGGCTGAGCTAGGCAGCGCATTTTTGGCGGTCGATCACGCAGGCAGGGCCGTTGGCTTCGCAGCATTGGAGTTGGTCGACGGCGAGCCCTACTTGGACCAATTGTCCGTGCGTGTCGCGGCGATGCGACAAGGGATCGGCGGCAAGCTGCTGGCGCGCGCCGCCGAGTGGGCTCGCGCAGCCCACGGCTCGGCGCTGTGGCTCACCACCTACACTCACCTCTCGTTCAATCAGCCGTACTACGAACGGCGTGGCTTCGCCGTGGTCCCCGAGTCCGAGTGCAGCCCGGGGCTCCAACACCACCTCGCCGAGCAACGTCGCACCTTGCCCGCGCCCAACCAGCGCGTCGCGATGCGTCGGTCGCTCTGAGGGCCGGCTTTCAGTCGCCCGGCGTGGGGTTGCGTCGTTCGGCCACCTCCGCGCGCACTGCAGCCCTCAAATACACCTCCGCGATGTCGGATTCGTCGAGCATGCCGAGCACCTGGTTGTCGCTCGAGACAATCGGGATCTCGCGCAAATCGTTGGCAATCATGGCTTCGGTGGCTCCGCGCAGGTCGTCGTCCGGCGTCACCGAGACCGGCGCTTGGAGCAAGTCCGCTGCCAGCGTCCAATGGGCGTGCGACAACTCGGCGGACAACAGCCGCAACGTGTTGGCGGTGACCAGGCCGACGAGGCGATTGTCGACGTCCAGCACCGGGAACACGTCTTGCTCGCTCGCGCGGCTAGCCAGTCGCAGGAGCTCGGCTGAAGGCATGTTCTTGACGAAGCACACGGGCGGCGCTTGGCGTTTGATCAGGTCTCGCACGTGAATCGTGCGTAGGACATCGAGCAAGAGCGCGTCGCGATGAACCGGCGAGTCGCGCAACGTGGGCACTTGCGACGGGTACAGGGAGCGATTGCGCAACGCGACGAAGGCGATGCCTTGCGCCAGCATCAGCGGTACGAGTAAATCGTAATTGCCTGCCAGCTCACAGACCAAGACCAAGGCGCTGAGCGGGACGTGGGCAATTCCGCCGTAAAATGTGCCCATCCCGACCAACGCGAACGCTCCGGACTGCAGGCGCGGATCGTGCGTGAGTAGCTCTGCGGCGCGGCCGAAGGCCCCACCGAACAAGCCACCGATGGCGAGCGATGGTGCGAAGTCTCCCGCGCTACCGCCCGAGCCGATGGTCAGCGAGGCGGCGAGCAGCTTCGCCAGGGACAACGCAACGAGCAGCCCTACGGCGATCCAGCCGGCGGGCAACCAAGGGGAACCCGAGATGGCCATTTGCACGGCGCCGTAGCCGCCGCCGAACAGGCCGAGACCTTCGCCGGGCGCGTGCAGGTAGTTGCCGACCAGGACCACGGCCGGCGTACACAGCGCTCCCAAGGCCAATCCACCCGCGGCCGGTCGCGTCCAGTCAGGAATGGGCAAGCGCTCGAACACGCCGTGAACCCCGCGATAGACTCGCACGAAAACCACTGCAAGCGCGGCGGTCAGCAGCGCGAGCAGCCCGTAAAGCGGTAGGTGCGCGGGGATGAACGGAAAGCGCGGCACGCGTGCGAAGAGCGTGCTCTCGCCGAAGATGGGGATGACCACGGAGTACGAGACGACACTCGACAAAACCGCGGGGATCAGCGCTTCTGACTCGAAGCCATCCTTGTACAAGACCTCGACCGCCAGCAATGCGCAGCCCAACGGGCAACGGAATACCGCGGACATGCCGGCCGCCACACCGGAGACCATCAAGATGCGACGCTCGCGCGCCGACGCGCGTAGCCAGCGCCCGACGAGTCCGCCCAAGGCACCCCCGATTTGCATGGTGGGCCCCTCTCGTCCGCCTGCGCCGCCAGTCCCGAGGGTGAACATGGATGCCAGGGCCTTCACCCAGATCACTCGGCGGCGGATGCGACCTCCGTGCAGGTGAAATGCCTCGATCATCGCGTCGCCTCCGCCACCGCGCGTCTCCGGTGCCAATTTGCAGATGAGTCCGCAGGCCAGACCCCCAACCGCCGGCAGCAGAAACAGTAACCACGGGCGAAAGCTGTGCACGCCCTCGCTGGCAGCGAACGTTTCGCCATCCGCGCGCAGAGGAATGTAGCCGGCGAGTTCCTCGAGCAGCGCCCGCTGAAAATACTCGAAGCCCGCAAACAGCGCCGCACCGACCAGGCCCGCTGCCACGCCCACCGCCACGCCGTCGAACAAGTTCCGACCCACGACGCCGAGTTGCAGGCGCTGCGCCTGGGCCAGCAAGGCCCGGCCGATGCCCAGCGTGCGAACCTCCACCACCCGTTTGAAGAAGGCAGCGACGCGAGGGAAGTCAGCCATTCGTGGTGAGCCAAAGCTTTAAGCCGCATATTGCGGCGGATCAAGGGCTCAGCCCGGCGAACTGGCGTGGCTTCCCGTCACACCAGTTCGCCAGCATGGTGTGCACTATTCGACGTCGATGCTCACTTTGAGCAGCGAGCTTGCCGTTGGATAGGCGAAGCCGTCGTTTACCGCGCTCAGCAGCTGCACTTTACCTTCACCCGCCGTGCCGGTGTTGGGCGCCAATTGATTGGTCACGGTGTTCGGGCCGATCCCCGGCTCTTCATTGCCCTCGCTGCCGGTGTCCCAGAGCGAAATTTGGTCGCTGACATCACCGCTGATCGGTGCTCCGTTGGTGTCGAAGAGCGCGATCCCCGTGGCGTTGGGGCCAAAGAAAACGTCATTCGTCGCGGCGAGCATCGAGGCAAAAGAGAGCGCGTCTCCAGGGCTCGCGTCGAACGAGAATTGATACTTCTTGCCCGGAGTGATCGGCCCCGGTGATGTGGCGCCGATTGGCGTGTTGAAGATCGCGCCCTCGAGCTCACCGTCGAGCATCGCCAAATTGGCGCCCAAGTTCGACGGGTTGCCATCTTCGGCAATGGCTTCGATCCCCTGACCGTAGTCGGGCGCGCCGACGCTGAAGAGCGGCTTCGAGCCAACGCTGTGCACGACCCACACTCCGGGCGACGCCGGATACGTGATGCCGGCATTCGCGGCGACGAACGCACCGAGGTCGGTCGGGTTGCCGTCCTCGGCGATGTGCTCGAGGCCCTGCCCACGATCGGGCATGCCCGCAGTGAACAGCGGATTGGCCGCGTTGTGAACGACCCACACACCGGGTGACAATGGCGCGGCACGGTTGCCGGCGCTGGTCATCAACGTGTCGCTCGTGGACACGTCTTTGATCGTGATCAGAAAGTGAGTGTCCGTCGTGTGCGTCACGGTCACTTGAATGATGCTCGCGACGGCTGGGTAGTCGAAGTGCACGCCGTCGGTCGCGCTGGCAATGTCGACGACGTTGCCGTGCTCGTCCGTTCCCGTGTTCGGGCCTGCCTGTTTGCTGACCGTGTTCGGGCCCACGCCGGGTTCCTCGTTGATCTCGGAGCCAGCGTCCCAGAGACGGATTTGGGACGTGACGTCGCCGGAGATCGGCGCCCCGGTCGAGTCGTACAGCGCAATCCCCGCGCCTTCCGGCCCGAAGAACAGGTCGTTGGTGGCGGCCAGCATGGTTGCGAAAGAGAGCTTCTGTTTTCGACCGGCGTCGATCGTGAATTGATACATTTTCCCGGGCGTTGCCGGTCCAGGCGAGGCGTCACCCACCGGTGTGTTGAAGACGCCGGCGCTCGTGAAGACCTTGGTTGGCGCCACATTTTCGAGCGTTACCGTGAAATGCTTGCTGCCTCCGCTCCCGGCAGCGCCGCCCGCTTCACTCGTCCCGCCCTCACCGCTCACGCCGCCGGCTGATTCTTCGCCTGCCATGCCGCCTTCCGACGCTCCCGCCGTGGCTTCGCCGGCACTTCCTCCGCCTGCACCCCCCGCCGCCATGCCGCCGGATGCACGGCCGCCGCTCGGCATGCCGGAAGAGCTGTCGCTGTCGCTACTGCATGCGTTGAGGAGTGCCGCTGCGCCGAACAGAGTCAGCGCGGTGAATTGAAGGAGCGATGGTTGCTTCATTTTTCTCTATTCCTTTGAAAGCACGGACCAATGCCTTTACGACCCCGGCCGTCGATGGAGCTCCGCCCATGCTCGATTGCGATGGCGCCGCAGCCGCCGATCAAGGGGAACTTGGAGACTCGTACGGTCTCGGTTCGCGACGGTTACAGGTCGCCGACGAAAGCGCGGATTTCAATTTCGCGATGGCAACGACTCGACGTTTGATCGCCGCCCTGGCCAGTGTTACGAGAGGCGACACCAGAGGATGAAGGCCGAGGGCTCGGACGAGTCGTTCTATAAGCGCCTCATTGAAGGCAGCCCCGATTGCATCAAGGTGCTGGACGTCGACGGTCGCTTGCTCGCAATGAATGCGGGCGGCATGGCGGCGCTCGAAATTTGTGACCTCGGGCCGTTCGTCGGCAGCTCCTGGATCGATTTTTGGCAGGGCGATGATCGACGAGCCGCGCAGGCCGCTGTCGAGGCCGCGAGTCGTGGAGGCATCGGTCGCTTCGTCGGCTTCTTCCCGACCACTCGGACCGGAAAGCCGATGTGGTTCCACGTCGTCGTCAGCGCGATTGTCGATGAAAATGGCAACGTCGAACGGCTACTCGCCTCGTCACGCGACGTGACTGATTGGAAGATCTCCGAACAGCAGCTGCGCGCCGCGGTCGACGAAAGCGAAGAGCGCTTCCGTGACTTGTTCGACGAAGCGCCGATCGCCTACGTGAACGAGGGACTCGATTCGAAGTTCATCCGGGCCAATCGCACGGCCATGAAGATCCTCGGCATCACCGCAGACGACGTACCACACGCGTACGGGCGGAACTTCGTGCCCGATACCCCAGAAGCACAGACGCGCCTACGCGAAGCGTTCGCGTCGGTCGGCAAGGGCATCGACACCAGCGGGATCGTGCTGGAGTTGCGACGCAAGGACAACGCGGCCCCGGTTTGGATCGAGTGGTGGTCGAGGCCCAGTCCCGACGGCACCCATACGCGTACGATGTTCCTGGACATCAGCGAGCGCGTACTGATGGAGCAGGAGAAAGCCCGCCTCGAAGCGCAAAACTCATATCTCCAAGAAGAGATCCGAAACGAGCACAACTTTGGTGAAATCGTCGGCAACGCCCCGGCGCTGCTGGAACTGCTGCGCCAAGTGGAGCAGGTCGGCCCCACCGAATCCACGGTGCTCGTTCTGGGCGAAACGGGCACCGGCAAAGAGCTGATCGCGCGCGCCATTCATGATCGCAGTCCGCGCCGAAACCGGCCGTTGGTGAAGGTCAATTGCGGGGCGATTTCGGCGGGGCTCGTGGAGAGCGAGCTGTTCGGTCACGTGCGAGGAGCGTTTACGGGCGCGATCGCCAATCGCGATGGTCGGTTCAAGCTCGCCAACGGCGGCACGATCTTCCTCGACGAGGTTGGAGAGCTGCCGCTCGAAACGCAAGTCAAACTGCTGCGCGTTCTGCAGGAACACGAGTTCGAGCCGCTCGGCAGCAGCTCGACACTCCAGGTAGACGTGCGCGTCGTGGCAGCCACGAACCGCGATCTCGCGGAGCTGGTGCGTGAAGGCAAGTTCCGCGCGGACCTGTTCTATCGCTTGAACGTCGTGCCCCTGCGCGCGCCTGCGTTGCGCGACCGCGCCGGAGACATTCCGCTGCTCGCGACGTTCTTCGTGCAAAAGCTGGCAGCCCGCATGGGCAAGCAGATCGTCAGGATTGGTGAAGAAGCGTTGGCCAAGCTCGTCAGCTATCCCTGGCCGGGCAACATCCGCGAGCTGCAAAACGTGATCGAGCGGGCCGTGATTTTGTCACCCGGCAGCACGCTGGTGCTGGTCGACGATTTGCGCGCACCGGCCGCCCTCGAGAGCAAGGCTGAATCGAGCCGTCGCGACGCGAAGAGTAAGCCCGAAGAGCGCGCGGCTGCGGCCTCCACCGACAGCCTGGGTTCGCTGGAAGACGCAGGAAGACGACACATCGAGGCCGTGCTGGCGACCACCAATTGGATGATCGAGGGTGAGCGCGGCGCAGCCAAGCTGCTCGGGATCAGCCCGAGCACACTCCGCAGTCGGATGCAGCGGCTCGGGGTCAAACGCCCGGAAAAACCAGTCTGACCCTTGCAGCAGGCCAGCGGCCAGAAGCGCGCCGCTCCTGACCGCTGACCCGACGGCGCGTCACTCCTACGGGTTGCCCTGACCGGACAACAGCGTGATTCGGTAAGGCGGCACTCGCCACTGGCTTGCGCCGCTGAATACGAAGCGCTGCATGATCCGCTGACCGGGCTGCAACACACCGCTCGGCAGGAACACTCGGATGTACGGCTCGCCGCTGCGCGTCATCCCGCTGGCGTTCTCGAGGCGCACTCGCGGCGGTAGCCCGCGGACGATGACCAGTAGGTGCGTATCGACCACCGAGTCACTCACGTTGGTGAGGCGAAAGGAGTCCTCGGCCTTGCGCCCCGCGTGCTCGCCGTCGATTCGCTCGAGGCGAACCTGTGGCGTCACGTCGAGGAATTCGAGCCCCTGATCGCGCCGAGATAGCGGGTCGTCGTTGTCGATGGCGCGACCGCTCAGCAATTGCCCGTCTTTTGCGCCCAGCGCCGCGAGTTCAGGGCGGTTCTTCGAGTAGCTGAGGTCAGCGTCGTTGGGCTGAAATGCCCCGGCGAACCCAGGATCGTACAAGCCGTTTTCCAGGAAGTCGGCGATGGCGTCCAGCTGGTCGTCGTTCAAGCCCAACCCGCGTGGTGTATTTTTTCCGCGCGGATAGGTGAAGCGCCGTTCCAACGTCGTCGCTCGACCGGCAAATTGGCGATCCTGCGGGATGCCGTCATTGAAGTAGCTGACGACATCCCGGATGTCCGTGAACGAGCCATTGTGGAAGAAGGTGCGCGCGTCTTTGAGCTGGCGCAGCGTCAAACTGCGGAATTTGTAGGCGTGATTCGTGTCGTGCGTGATCTCTTGTCGGCCGGTGTCTTCACCGTGCGGCTGCGGATTGCCGCGACGGTCGAATTCGAGGTGCCCCCTGCGCAAGGCGTTCAACGCTTGCACCGGGTGATCACCGATGCCCAAGTTGAAGAAGTTTTGCTCGACGAACTCGCCGATCCCGGTCACATCCGGATCGTTCGGCTGCTTGTTGAGCATCGGACCGCTGTGACAACTGAAGCAGCCAGCCCCGCCTTGCTCGGCGCGAGTGAAGAAGAGCCGTGCACCACGCCGCTGACGCGCGGATAGCGAGTCCTGGCCCGCGAGGAAACGGTCGAAGGGCGTGTTGCGCGTGACCGCGGTGCGCAGAAAGGTCGCCGTGGCCCGAACTACGGTTTGGTCGTTGACCAGGTCGTCCAACGCGGACTGGCAACCGCCGCTGGGCGGCGCTTTCTTGCACGCTTCATAGCCTTTAGCCTCCTCCGGGAAGGCTTGCCGGAAGAGCTCGATGAACGCCGGGATCTTCTGCAGTGCAGCGGATTCGAAATCCAACATCCGATGCGCGTCGAGCAGCAACAACGTCAGATTTTCTTGTGCCGGATCGTTCAATGGGTTGAGCCCACCCGGCAAATCGTTCGACTCGCCGGCAAAGCCGCCGAACAAAAGGCGATTGTTGAATGCGAAGCCGACCATGGACGGCGACTGGCGCGCCACGCTGTCCAACTGATCCAAACGACCGGTGGCGAGCAACGCGTTTGGAAGCGGATCTGCCTTTTGCCGTGCTGGGGTGGCAATCTCCAAATTCACACCCACTCTGTAGATATCGGTCAAAGTGGGCAGCGAGTCGACGCCCGTGTCTCCTTCGAACAGCTTGATTCGAGGCAGATACGCGTTCTCGCGGGGTATCAGATCGCGCTGCGGTCTGCGGCGAATGACGTAGTTGCCGTTCTCGTCGGTGTAGCCGCGGCCCTCGCCCCCGACGTTGAAGTTGAGCACGGCGCCGGCCTTGCCCGCCGCTTCGCCCAGGTGACAGCTACCGCAGGAGCCGGTGGAGGTCGTGGCTGCCACGACTTTCTGCACGTTCGGGTTGGAACCAGAGACGGTGCCGCCGAAGGCAGTGCCCTCGGGCAGATCGCGTGGCTCGCCGGCACGGATCGGCGGATTCACGTTCTTGTTGATGTTGATGCGCGTCGTGCGGACGGGGTCGTGAAACAGCATTTTGCCGAGGAAACGTTTGGCCTCGGTAGTCCGATAGCGACCTGGGCGACTGGGATCCTCCGGCGGCAGTGGGATCGACGAGTCGTCGGCTGGCACCTTCAGTTTGTCGAGCCCGCCCACTTGTGTGGCGATGAACTCGCGAAGCTGAGCCGGACTGCTGCTCAGTTCTTCGGTCTCCGTGCCTATCTCGCCGTCGTCCGAACGCGCTCCCTGGCAAGCGCTCAATAGGCACAACGCCAGCGAGCCGACCGCCAGGTTCGTGAACGTCGCGTGTTCTCTGGTTCTGCGAAACGTGTTCATGCATTACTCCTGACTGCGGCCAAAGCACTGCCTCGTCGCCGCGCAGTTCTCGGATCTGGCGGTCGAGCCGCCGATTGAAGTGCGCGGCGAGCGATCCGTTGTTTACGGCCGCCCGTCTAACTTCCCGAGACCGTTCTTCCTCACCCCAGGGCGCTCGGTCACCCCAGTCAAACCCAGTACTCGAAAGGCGCAACGCGGTTTCCGAGAGCAGCTAAAATAGGGAATATTTCTCGAATGCTGGCCTCGCACACCGACGGCGCGACTGCCCAACGCGGGATTCACCCGAGGCGCTGCAAGATCTGGTCACCGACGCGCAACGCATTGGCCATGATGGTGAGCGCGGGATTCACTGCGGCACTGGACGGAAAGAAGCTGCCGTCGACGACGTACAGGTTTCCCACCTCGTGCGCGCGGCAGTTCCGGTCGAGCACTGAAGTCTTCGGGTCGTCACCGAAGCGAATCGTGCCGTTTTGATGTGCCACGCCCGCCAGCGGGATCCGCTCCGCCAAATGCAGATTGCGAGCGAACAAGCCTCGATGGCACTCGTGCCCGTGCACCGCGCAGCGCGTGCTGCGCTGCAGCAAGTCCTGTAGCTTGGCAATCAGGCGCTTGTGGCCCTCCAGATTGTTTGGTTGGTAGCTCAGCACGATGTTGCCTTCGCGATCGAGCGAGACGCGGTTCTCGGGGTCTGGCAGGTCTTCACTGGTCAGCCAAAAGTCGAGCGAGTGACGGGCCATCAAGTCGAGTGTCCAGCCGGGTGCGATTGCAGGCGCGCCCGCACGAAGAGTGTCCGCGTCCAGCTTGCCCACGAAGCTGATGTGGCCCATCGGCAGCGGCCACTCGCGCGAGCCGAAGTAGAAGTCATTGATGCCGAGCGTCTTCTGGAAGATCGTGGGATTGGGGCACTTCGAAACCGCCATCATCACCGAGTTGACGTGCCCCATGTAATGGCGCCCGACGAGGTCGGAGCTGTTGGCGAGCCCGCGAGGGTGTTTGCTGCTCGCTGAGCGGAGCAACAGCGCCGCGGAGTTGATCGCGCCGCAGGCGACCACGACGATGTCCGCACTATAGGTCTCGAGCTCGCCGTTGCGCATCACTCGAACAGTCGTCACTTCACGCCCGGTGCTGCTGGTCGCGAGCTTTTCCACGTAGGCGTTGGTGAGCAGTGTCACGTTCGGAAATTCGAGCGCGGGCTCCACGGCGCACGTCTGGGCGTCGCTCTTGGCGTTGATCAGGCATGGATGTCCGTCGCAGGTCGCGCAGCGGATGCAAGCACTCTTGCGCGGATTCCGCTCGTCCAGCTTCACGCCGAGCGGCACGTGAAAGGGCCGACAACCCAACGCCGCGAGATCATCACTGAGCTGTTGGATGCGCGGCTCGTGACTGACCGCGGCGTACGGATACGGTGAGCTCGCGGGTGGCTCGGTCGGGTCTTCGCCGCGGTTGCCGTGGACGTGGTACAGGGACTCGGCCTGTGTGTAGTAGGCCTCGAGCTCGGCGTAGCTGATGGGCCACGCAGGTGAGAGGCCTCCGTGATGCTTGATCTCGCCGAAATCCTCGGATCGAAAGCGAAACAGCGCCGCTCCGTAGAACTTGGTGTTCCCGCCGACGAAATAGTTGGTGTGCGGATGTAGCGCTTCACCGCGCTTGTCCCGCCACACTTCTTTGGTGTTGTAGCGACCTTCTTGATTGACCGCCTTGGTGCTCCAATTCTGCGTCTCACGCGGAACGTAGTCGCCGCGCTCGAGCAGCAGGATCCGCTTGCCGGAGGCGGCCAAACGGTGCGTGAGCGTTCCGCCGCCGGCACCAGAGCCAATGATGATCACGTCATAGTGAGTGGAGGCCTGGGTCATGACTGATTACTCCGAGATGGGTCGAGACAGGTGCAACGCACGAAACAGGGCATGGTTTCACTGTGAGTGAGTTTTCCGCATAGGCGCGTGTGCCGAGCGCCGAGGCAGCGTTGAAGCTCCACCGCCAGCAACATGCCGGCGACGGGCGCCGTGAGATAGATCCAGAAGCCGCGAAATGAGCCGGCGATCAGCGATGAGGCAAAGCTACGCGCCGGATTCAGACTCATGCCGGAGAGCGGGGCCTCGAACGTGATGAACAAGGCGACGAGCGTCGCCGCAAATAGGCCGCTGCTCGGCGCCAAGCGCGGAATACGATTCACCAGCGTCACGACCGTGAGCATCGAGAATCCGATCCCGAGCTCCGCGAGCCAGGCGACCAAGGTCCCGTACTCACCCGGCTCCGTCACGACGTAGTTCACCGCGGGGTGGGCGACCCAAGCGTGAAAGAACCAGTCACAGACGGCGACGCCCAGCGTGCCGCCCAAGAATTGCGCCACCACGTAGCCGAGAGTCGTCAGCGGCTCGAGCTTACCGAGCCGCATGAAGCACACGGTCATCGCCGGGTTCATGAAGGCACCCGAGCGCTTGCCCCAGGGACTGTAGATGAGGCCGAGCGCTGTGAGCCCCATGGCGATGCCCACCAGCGCCCGGCGCGCGAAGCCCGAACCAAGCTGCTGCCTCAGCGGTGAATCCGAGTGTTCGACCAGCGCGACGCTGAGGCACGCAGAAACCATGAACAGGCCGAGCAGCGCGCCGTCCATGGCGTAGATGCGCAAGTTCCCCAGCGCTGCACCGGGCGCGCTCGGTCGTGTGCGCGCGGCTTCCACCGACTAGCCGCCCGTTTCGAAGCCGGGATACAGCGTCATCCCGCCGTCGACGTAGATCGTCGTGCCGGTGATGTAGTCGGAGTCGTCCGAGGCGAGCCAAACGGCGGCGCGGCCGATCTCCATCGGCTCGCCAATGCGCTTGCACGGGATCAAGGACATCAATGAGTTGTACGATTCGCGCGTGCCCCAGGCGTCCATGTTGATCGGCGTGCGCACTGCGCCAGGAGAAATCGCGTTGACCCGAATTCCGAGCGGCGCCACTTCCTGCGCAATGCTCTTCATCATCATCGAGATCCCGCCTTTGGAGGTGGCGTAGTTCACGTGGCCGGCCCAGGGGATCACGTCGTGCACCGAACTGATGCAGATGATCTTGCCGGCCGAGCAGGAAACGCCTTTCACGACACCGCGGCGCTTGAACTCGCGGACCGCTGCGCGAGAGCACAGGAATTGGCCCTTCAGATTCACGTTCATCACCAAGTCCCAATCAGCGACGGTGAGTTCGTGGAAGGGCGCGTCTTTCTGCAGACCCGCGTTGTTCACCACGATGTCGACGGCGCCGAGCTCGGCGATCATGGTGCCGAACATGCGCTCCACGTCGGCTTCCGAGCTCACGTCGGCGCGGTGCGCATAGGCCCGCGCGCCGCAGCGTTGGATTTCGGCAACGACTCGTTGCGCCTCCTCTTCTCGAGACACGTAATTGACGACGACATCCGCGCCGGCGTGCCCGAGCGCCAGGGCAATCGACTTGCCGATGCCCGAATTTGCGCCGGTCACCAGCGCCTTCTGTCCCTTCAAACTCTTGACGATCGGGCACACCGGCAAAGCTTCCTCCGGCGGCCGCTGCTCACTGAAATAGTCCCGCATCGTGGTCTCCTCACAGCCCACTACGTCGCTCGACGCCCGCGGTTACCGAATCGTGCGAGTTTCGGAATCCCGCGTCGCCTCGGTAACCAACTAGCTCTTTGGAGCGTTGAAAGAGGCTATGGGACAGCACACGAATCATCACGAGCATTCCGAAATCAAAGATCTGCGTCCGGACGCGCCGCTCGTCGAGGACGCCGAGACCACCCGCCTTCATGAGGACGCAAGTCGCAAACAGAATTGGAAGCGCTGGGGAGCCTATCTTTCGGAGCGCCAATGGGGGACCGTCCGGGAGGATTACTCCGAGCACGGCAACTGTTGGGACTACTTTCCGCACGACCACGCCCGCAGCCGGGTCTACCGCTGGGGCGAAGACGGGCTGTTCGGCTTCAGTGATCGCCAAGCGCGCATCTGCTTCTCGGTCGCGCTCTGGAATGGCAAAGATGGGATTCTCAAAGAGCGTCTGTTCGGTCTCACGGGCCCCGAAGGCAACCACGGCGAGGACGTCAAGGAGCTCTATTATTACTTGGACGCGACGCCGACCGCCTCGTATTTGCGCGGGCTCTACAAGTACCCACAACGCGAATACCCGTACGCCCGCTTGGTCGAAGAAAATCGCCGGCGAGGGAAGCACGAATCCGAGCTCGAGCTCATCGACACCGGAGCGTTGGATGGAGACGCCTACTACGACGTGAGCGTCGAGTACGCCAAGGCGGATCCGGAAGACATTTTGGTGCGCATCAGCATCGATTCGCGCTCCGCGGAGTCCGCGCGGCTACACGTACTGCCGACGCTTTGGTTCAGAAATACCTGGAGCTACGGCGGAGCGAGCGCAGCGCAGCGCCCGGAATTGCACGAAAGGAGCGCCAGCGTGGTCGACCTGTTTCACCCAGATTTGGGTGATTACGAAATCTCGTTCGAGCCGTCGCCCGCGCTGCGTGAGCTGCTGTTCACCGAAAACGAGACGAACGCCGAGCGCGTCTTCGGCGTCGCTTCGGTCTCGAAGTACACGAAGGATGCCTTTCACCGTCGTGTGGTCGATGCCGAGCTCGAGGCCACGAACCCAGAGCGGAAAGGGACCAAGGTCGCTGCTTGGTACGAGATCGACGTGCCGGCACACGGCCGCGTAGTGATCCAGGCGCGCCTGCGCCGACGCAGTCCGGTCATCACCGCGCCGTTCGGTACGAGCTTCGAGCGCACCTTCCGCGAACGCAAATCAGAGGCAGATGCATTTTATGCTCGGGTGATCCCGGAGACCGCCGAGCCTGCCGAACGGGCCGTGGCGCGCCAAGCGTACGCGGGCCTGATTTGGTCGAAGCAATTCTTTCACTACGCGGTCAAGGAGTGGCTGGAAGGTGATGAGGGACAGCCGACTCCGCCCAGTTCGCGCCACTACGGCAGGAATCACGATTTTCGACACGTCTACTGCCGAGACGTCATCTCGATGCCGGACAAATGGGAATATCCGTGGTTCGCCGCTTGGGATTTGGCATTCCACATGCTGCCGTTTGCTCGCATCGATCCGGAGTTCGCCAAGGAGCAGCTGCTGCTGTTCTTGCGCGAATGGTACATGCACCCGAACGGGCAAATTCCTGCCTATGAGTTCGCGCTTTCCGACGTCAACCCGCCCGTTCACGCTTGGGCCGTGTGGCGCGTCTACAAAATGACGGCGAAACGCGGCGAACGCGACCGGCTGTTTCTCGCGCGTGCGTTTCAGAAGCTGCTCCTGAACTTCACCTGGTGGGTCAATCGCAAAGACCCGGAGGGGAACAACTTGTTCGCCGGTGGCTTCTTGGGGCTCGACAACATTGGCGTGTTCGACCGCTCGCAACCGTTACCCACCGGGGGCCACCTGAAGCAAGCCGACGGCACGGCCTGGATGGCCTTTTACTCGGCCACGATGTTGTCGATGGCGCTCGAGCTTGCGGACGGCGACCCAGCCTACGAAGACGTGGCATCGAAATTCTTCGAACATTTCGTGCAAATCGTCGATTCAATGAACCGCTTCGGCGGCACCGGGCTGTGGGACGAGGTCGACGGCTTTTATTACGATCAACTCAGCCTCGATGGGCAAAGCATTCCGCTGCGCACGCGTTCGATGGTCGGTGCGTTGCCGATCATCGCGGTCGAGATCCTCGAGAATGATGTGCTCGACAAACTGCCGGGCTTCAAAAAGCGCATGCAGTGGTTCCTCGACAATCGCAAGGATCTCGCGCAGCACATCGCCTACACCGAGCTCTCGTCCGGCACGGACGGGCATCGGCTGCTGGCCGTGCCGTCACGCGAACGGCTCGAACGAGTGCTGCACGTCTTGCTCGACGAGAAAGAATTTTTGTCACCGCACGGGTTCCGCTCGCTCAGTCGAGTGCACCGCGACGCGCCGTTCAGGTTCTTTGCGGGTCAGATGGAGCATCGCGTCGAGTACGCGCCCGGCGATTCCACCACTGGGCTTTTCGGCGGCAATTCGAACTGGCGCGGGCCAGTCTGGTTCCCACTCAACTACTTGATCGTCGAAGCGCTCGAGCGTTACCACCATTACTATGGAGATTCGCTGCAGGTGGAGTACCCCACCGGCTCGGGCGTGCGGATGAATCTGCAACAAGTCGCGACCGAGTTGGCAGGGCGCCTTTCGAGCCTCTTTCTGCCGGGTGCGGACGGCAAGCGACCGTGCCACGGTGACGAGAGCCGCTACGCCAAAGATCCGCACTTCAGAGAGCTGGTGCTGTTCCACGAGTACTTTCACGGTGAGGATGGGCGCGGCGTCGGCGCGAGTCACCAAACGGGCTGGACGGCGCTGGTCGCGCGCTGCTTGGAGTCATTGGCCAAGAGCCGCTCGGCGCAGGAGCGAGCCGCGTGAGCGCCGCAAGATTGCCTGTCGACGATCAGAGCGAATGGCTCGAAGCCGACGGACTCGGCGGCTTCGCCAGCGGCACCACTTCGGGGATCCGTACGCGGCGCTACCACGCGCTCTTGCTCGTGGCGGCCGCACCTCCGGCGGATCGGCGCCTGCTCGTGCAAGGCTTCGTTGCTCGTCTCGAAACGCCCCATGGCTCCGTGGAATTCTGGCCGCAGGCCTACGGCGGTGGCTGGGTGACCGGGAGTGACGTGGAGCGCGTCGAGTTCAGCGCAGACCCCTGGCCCACTTGGCGGTTCTTCACCAAGGTCGGTGTCTGCGTGCGGGTCGAGCTGTTCGTGCCACGAGGCGCGCCGGCCGCGGTGGTCACGTTCCGCTTGGAGCAGCCGCTCGCGGCTGCGCGGTTGGACGTGCGACCACTGCTTTCTGGGCGGGATTTTCACGGGCTGCAGCATGAAAACGGCGGCTGTGAGCAGCGTCCACGCGAAGCTGGGCAGGCGCTGCGTTTCGAGCCGTACCCCGGCGTACCGGCGGTCCTCTCCCTGGCCAATGCGACCTACGAGCACGCGCCTGATTGGTATCGCAACTTCGCGTATGCGGAGGAGGCGGCACGCGGGCTCGACGCGCACGAAGACTTGGCCTCGCCAGGCACTCTCTCGTTCGATCTGAGCGAAGGCAAAGAAGCGCTCTGGACTCTGAGCGCCGAATTACCCGGCCGCTTGCCACTCGAACACGAGTCGGTAGAAGCACTGGTCGAGCGATTGCGCCAAACGGAAGTCACCCGTCGCCAGGCTTTCAGAACACCGCTGGAGCGCGCGGCTAGCGCCTATTTGGTAAAGCGCGGCGAGGGTCGCACCCTGATCGCCGGTTACCCGTGGTTCGGTGATTGGGGGCGCGACACGTTCATCGCGCTGCGCGGACTCTGTTTGGCCACGGGAGATCTCGAGACGGCTCGCTCCATTCTCGGCGAATGGGCAGGCGTGGTCTCACAGGGCATGCTCCCCAATCGCTTCGCGGACGACGCCAACTCGCCAGCCGAATACAACTCGGTCGATGCCTCCCTGTGGTTCGTCCTCGCCGCCGACGAGTTCCTCGCTCGACCCGAAGCGCGACGGATCGCGTCCCCGCTCGAATGTCGCCGGATCGATACGGCAATCGTCGATATCGTCGACGGCTACGCGCGAGGCACGCGCCATGGCATCCGCCGCGACAGCGACGGGCTCTTGGCGTGCGGGGAACCCGGCGTCCAACTCACGTGGATGGACGCCAAAGTCGGCGACTGGGTCGTGACCCCGCGACTGGGCAAACCAGTGGAAGTTCAGGCGCTCTGGGTCCACGCGCTCGCGGCAGCTGGACGGCGAGAGCCGCGCTTCCAACCGTGGGCCGAGCTCGCGAAAGTGACGCTCGAGGCTCGCTTCTGGAATGAGGCGCGCGGGATGGCGTTCGACGTCGTCGACGTCGATCACGTGGCCGGCGCGGTCGACGGCACGTGTCGCCCCAATCAGATCTTCGCCGCGGGCGGCCTGCCGATCACATTGCTCAGCCCGGCACGCGCGCGCCGCGTCGTCGACGCGGTCGAACGCGAGCTCTGGACTCCCTTCGGCTTGCGTTCACTCGCAGCAACGGAGCCGCATTACGCTCCGCACTACCAAGGCGGAGTCTGGGAGCGGGATGGTGCCTATCATCAGGGCACGGTCTGGCCCTGGCTGGCTGGGCCGTTCATCGAGGCGTGGGTAAAGAGCCGCGGGGGCACGCGTCGAGCGAAGCTCGACGCGCGCTCGCGTTTCTTGAGCCCGTTGCTAGCTCACCTTTCGCGCGCTGGCATCGGTCATGTGAGTGAGATAGCCGACGCGGAGCCACCCCACGCGCCGCGCGGTTGCCCGTTTCAGGCTTGGTCACTGGCCGAGTTGATTCGCCTGGAGCGGGAGGTGCTCGCACTGGAGCCCCCGGCACTCGCGGCAGCTTCCTGACACAGAAATTCAGCGCCGACGCAGCGTTCTCGTTGCGAGTGCTGCGGCTAGCCGAGCCGTGGCACTCGCACGCGCCAAGGGCCCGCGAATGGCTAAGTCGATCGCCTTCGCGGCCGATGCATCCCGGCTGGCTGCGTTGCTCCTCAGTTACATACCAGCGAGGATGTCGCCTTCGTCGCGCCTTGCCAGCCGGGCGCCT
>Ga0134124_10000757_pt1 | contig 25968 bp, 20 predicted proteins | sample KB304_FD_96880 | JGI IMG/M metagenome (GOLD analysis project Ga0134124, IMG submission 96880) | Terrestrial soil microbial communities without Nitrogen fertilizer from Kellogg Biological Station, Michigan, USA - KB3-0-4 | ecosystem: Environmental > Terrestrial > Soil > Unclassified ... | reverse complement strand
TCGCGACGTGTTCAACATGCTGGAGCGGAGAATCTCGCTGTTTCTCAGTCTGCCGCTGGACAGCATCGATCATCTCTCGATGACACATCATTTCCGCGAGGCGGACGCGAACTTGATGCACCAGCCGCATACCGCCGTACTGCACCCGGCCTCCAGGGAGTTCTAGCCGCGGACGCCGCTCGACTCATCGCTCACGCACGAGCGGTACCTCCCGCGGCGTGGGAATGCTCCGACGCTGCCTCTGGCGTCACAGCAAGTGCCTCCCCTTCGCATGCACTGCATCATGCCGCAGCGGGGAGACGTACATGGCGTTCAACAGATGGTTTCGCACCACCCGCTCGCGGGTGACGATAGCCGGCGTGCTGCTCGGGGCGCTGGCGACGATCCTGCTGCTGAACTTCGCCACCCCCGAACGCCGCATTCAGCACGCACCAACGCACCAGCACGGCATCGGCGATCCGCAGTTCCGTCGTGAACTGGGCGTGCTGCTTGGCCCGCCCCTGCTCGAGGGCAACACCCCCACTCACTTCGAAAACGGCGAGCAGATCTTCCCCGCGATGCTGGCCGCGATCCGCTCCGCCCAACGCACCATCACCTTCGAGACCTACATCTACTGGTCCGGCGACATTGGCCGCGAATTCGCCCAGGCGCTGTCGGAGCGCGCCCGGGCCGGCGTGCAAGTGCATGTGCTGCTCGACTGGGTCGGCAGCCAGAAAATCGAGGCGCAGCTGCTGCAGTCAATGAAGGAAGCCGGCGTGCAGGTGCAGATGTTCCATCCGCTGCGCTGGTACCACCTGGCGCGAATGAACAACCGCACGCACCGCAAGCTGCTCGTCATCGACGGCCGCGAGGGCTTCACTGGCGGCGTCGGCATCGCCGACAACTGGAACGGGCATGCGCAGGATCCGGATCATTGGCGCGACTCGCACTACCGCATCACTGGTCCCGCCGTGGCGCAGATGCAGGCGGCCTTCACGGACAACTGGATCAAGACCTCAGGCGTAGTGCTGGAGGGGGACGCCTATTTTCCGGCGCTGACCGGCACGGGCGGCGCCTCGGCACAGGTGTTCAGCAGCTCGCCGCAGGGCGGCGCCGACAGCATGGTGCTGATGTATCTGCTGTCGATCGCCGCGAGCGAGCGAACCATCGATCTTTCGGCTGCGTATTTCGTGCCCGACGATCTCACGATGAAGGCGCTGCTGGATGCGCTGCGACGTGGTGTGCGGGTGCGCATCATCACCCCTGGGCCGCATATCGATGCCCAGGTGGTGAAGAAGGCATCACGTGCCAGCTGGGGCGCACTGCTGGCCGCGGGCGCGCAGATCTACGAATACCAACCCACCATGTTCCACTGCAAGACATTCATCGTGGATGAGCTGCTGGTCTCCGTGGGCTCCACCAATTTCGACAGCCGCTCGTTCCGGTTGAACGATGAAGCCAATCTCAACGTGATCGATCAGGACTTCGCGCGCCAGGCGACTACTGTGTTCGAGGCGGACCTGGGCCGGGCCAAGCGCGTGACATTGCAACAGTGGCGCCAGCGGCCGTGGCATGAAAAAGTTGCGGAGCGGGCCATGGACGTCTTCTCTTCGCAGCTGTGATCTGGGGCACCGACGATCCGCGTCCCCTGACGCGGAGGTGATGAACACGACCTTCGGTACACTGGGGCAATGTCCGCCCCCAATACCTCACGACAGGCCGCGCTGTGGATGCTGTCGGCCGGCGTCCTGTTCGCGCTGATGGATGCGGCCATGAAATGGATCGCGACCAGCTATTCCCCCTTCCAGGTCGCCACGCTGCGAAGCCTTGCCGCATTGCCACTGGTGCTGCTCTGGATCGTGGCGGGTGGCCGCGCGCGCACGCTGTTCAATGTGCACTGGCCCCTGCATCTGTTCCGTGGCGTGCTCGGTGTGGGGGTGATGGCGGGATTCGTGTATGGCGTGGCGCGCATGCCGCTGTCCACCGCCTACGCCATCGTGTTCGTCGCGCCGTTGATGATCACGGCGCTGTCCGTGCCGCTGCTGGGCGAAAAGGTGGGGCCGCGGCGCTGGGCCGCCATCGCGGCAGGCCTGCTGGGAGTGCTGGTGGTGCTGCGCCCAGGCGTAGCCGGAGTGGCCACGACACCGGGGTTGGTGCTGCTCATCGCGGCGCTCAGCTATGCCGTGGCGGCCATCACCGTGCGCAAACTGGCGCAGCGCGACAGTCCCGAGGCCATGGTGTTCTGGTTCCTGATCATGCTGGGGGCGTTCTCAGGAGCGATAGCTGCATTCGACTGGCAACCGATACAGCGCGAACACTGGTGGGTCATCGCGAGCATCGGCCTCACTGGCGCATTGGCGCAGATCGCCCTCACCCACGCATTCCGCCTGGGTGAGGCCAGTCAGATCGCGCCGCTGGAATACGCCGGCCTGATCTGGGTGGTGCTGCTGGATCTGGCCGTCTGGCAGGTGTTGCCCGACGGCGTGACGTGGGTGGGCGCGGCGATCATCGTGGGCAGCGGGTTGTATCTGATCGGGCGCGAAGGAGTGGCCGCGACAACCGCTCGCCCACCGGGTGAGAGTGTCTGAAGCGGCTCAGCCCAGCACCAGCCATCCCGCGACCACCACCATCAGCAGCGCGGCAATGCCGTTGAGCCACTGCGCCTGCCCACGGCGCAACAACACCTCACTGAGGCCGCGGCCACCCCAGGCGTAGATCAGCAGCGCGCTGAACTCGATCACGATCATCAGCGACAGCAGCAGGGCCATCTGCGGCGCCAGCGGCGCCTTCGGATCGATGAACGGTGGCAGCAGGGCCATCATGAACGCCCAGGCCTTGGGATTCGACACCGCGACCAGAAATCCCTGCATGCATAGCGCCAGCGGCGTGGCCTGCGATGTCGCGGCAAGACCGCCGACGGGCGAATGCCAGCTGCGCCAGGCCATCCACAACAGATAGGCGGCGCCCACAAACTTGAATGCGGTGAACACGCGTGGCGCGCCCAGCAGCAGCGCAGCGACGCCGAGCATGGCTGCCGAGCCCACCAGCGCGATGCCCGCCAGTTCGCCCAGCATCCACCACAACGTGCGACGCAGGCCGATGCTGATGCCCAGCGACATTGCCAGCGTCATGCACAGACCCGGGCTCATCGCGATCAGGAAGAAGCTGCCGCAGAAGGCCAGGATGCGGGCGGAATTCACGCAGGCGTCGCCTTCATAGCGGCGGGCAGAGTTCTCCGAGGAATCCGCCGCCGCCACAATAGGTGGTGTCCTGCAGCTGTATCGCGAGGCCGTCCGGATCGGTGAAGTACAGCTCCGGCGTACCGCCTTCAGCGCCGCCGCGATTTGGCATGCGCAGCGAGATGTAGGTGACGAGCGGAGTGCGGCCCTGCCCCTCCTGTTTCTTCAGGCCGTAGTCCACCAGCGTCTGCGTCACCTTGGCGGGATCGAAGCCGGTCATGCTCAAACAGGCGTGATCGATGCCTCCCGCTCGTCGCGGGCCAGCGCCAGGAGGTCCACCGCCCGGGGGACCGCCGCCACCCGGAGGACCGCCACCGCCACCCGGAGGACCGCCGCCGCCGCCCGGAGGTCCACCGCCGCCGGGGGGTGCACCACCCGGTGCTCCGCCGCCCGGTGGCCCGGCCGTGAATCCGGGTCGCGTCGGACCGCCGCCGCCGATGAACATCAGGAAGTGCACGCCATTGCCTACCTGCCAGGCTGGAGTCGCCGCCTGGTACACCATCGGTTTGAAACCGAAGAGGTCGATATACGACTGCACCGTGTTCGGATCGCTGGCCGTGACCGTGAAGTGGCTCAGGTCCTTGACGGCAATGAGCCCCGGCTTCGGCGAAGGTTCAGCCTTGCCGCAGGTTTTGCCGAGCGCACCGCTGCCACCGCAATACGCGGTGTCATGCAGCTGGAAAACGACGCCGCTGGGATCCGCAGCGAACATGTCGCGGGTGCTTCCATCGCGCGAGCCGCCTTCATTCTGCGGCCGGGCCCGCACCAGCACCTGTCGAGGGCCGGGCTTCGTCGCGTCGGCAGGCGCGGCGCTGAAGCCATGCGCCGTCAAGATCTTCATGGCGCCATCGATCGAAAAGTTTTCGACTCCGAAGCCCAGCTGGCTGATGCTCGGCCGTTCGCCGGCGGCAGCCTGACGCAGCGCCACGAATCGCGGCCCTTCGCCAACCCGCAGCAGTATGGTGGAACCCTGGCGCGCTTGGATCGGCATGCCGAACAGCCCCTGGTAGAACTCCAGCGATCGCTTCACGTCGCTGACCGTCAGCACGAACTGGCTGAGTCCATTCGATTTGAAAGCCGCCGGCTGCTGCGCGGATACGCGCAGGGCTGCGAAGGCCGGAAGCGTCATCAGAAATGTGCGGCGATCGAACGGTAGTGTCATCTGGTACTTACCCCTGTTGAGTATTGAGTAGAAGAACTGGCTATCTCACGGCCGGTTCGAGTCTGACGCGGCACGCCTGCCGATGAAGCCGAACAGACGCCGCGCGGTCGAAAACAGCAGCAGTGCGCGCCCCGCGAGTCTCAGCACCCGCCGTGGCCCAATGAAGAACAGCAACCCTGCACCCGCGGCGAGCAGCACGGGTTTCTGCAGCAGCTGGCCGACACCGAGCAATCGGTCGAAGCCACTGAAGCGCGATTCGAGTGCCTGCACCTGCGCACCCAACTCTTCACGCTGTCGCTCAGCCCTGCGTTGCAGGTTGGCACGGCGCTGCGCAAGTTGAGCGAGGTGACTCACTCGCGCTCCGCGTGCCGGCCATCGAGATGCGCGCGGTCGCGCGAGAACTCCTCGATGGTTGCCGCGAACAACCGCGGCCGACCCTTGAGCTTGGCGCGCAGCACCAGCACGGCGACGATGGCCAGCAGGAAGAAGAAGCCCATCACCAGCATCGAAACCAGCACGCGATGCGTTTCCCAGAACGCGAAGATCAGCACCAGTGCCCCTACGAACAGACCGATGCCGGCCGCAAACAGCGCGATGAAGGTCCACAACAACAGACTCGCAGCGCGGCCGATCTCCTCCTGCAGTTCGGTGGAAACAATCTCCAGCCGCGTCTGCAGGAGGGCGATGAAGGTCGACAGCATGTTCTTCAGCGACCCGATCAGCGTGCCGATGGGTCCCGCAGCCGTCTCCGTGCCCTCTTGCGCCATGGTTTACCTAGCGACGCCTGCCGATCAGCAGGCCGACCAGCAGCCCCACGCCGGCCGCGATGCCCACCGACTGCCAGGGATTGCGGCGTACGTACTCCTCGCCGTCACTGACTAGCTCGCGGGTCGTGTCCATTGCACTTTCCTGCAGCTCTGCGAGGCGCTCGCGCGCGGCATGCACCGACTGCTCCGCCTTGGCACGCACTTCCTGCACCTTTTCGCCCGCCTGGTGTGCGGTGGCCTTGAGCAGGGCTTCAGCATCGCCCACTACGGCCTGCAGGTCTTCGAGCAGCTTGTCGACTGTGACCGGCGGGACCCTGGCATTCTTCGGCATGACCACTCTCCTTGGTGCGCGGAGTCCGATGCTACCTGAGTTCGGCCCGGCTCAGCAGCTAGCGGCTCACCCAAGGCGAAGGCATGTTGTACGGCACGGTAATGAACACCGCCTCCACCTGCTGGATCTTCGCACTCTTGATGCGAAAGGCCTCGAACAGCACGTAAGTATGTGGCCGCCGGTAATTCGAGCTTCGCTTCGTGCCATTCGTCAGCGTGTACTCGCCCAGCCGCCCTTCGTGATCGATGAAACCTGCCGCCAGCACGATGCCCCGCTCTTCATCCACGGCGACAAAGCGCCGGTCGCGCAGACGGTCATCGTAGCGGTACCAGCCGAGCTCGAATTGGCTGACGCAGCCCAGTCCCGAGTTCGCGGCATTCAGGCCCACTTGAGGATTGTTCGTCGACTGCATGCCGTCTTCGCGCCGGTCGCAGTCGGGCGTGAACTGGGTGTGCAGCTTGCCGTCGTTGAGTTGCAGGGTGTCGAAATAGCCGTTCGCCACATCGATCATCTTCTGGCGCGGTGTGCGCTCGGCGGCCGGCAACAATTCGTTCCAGAGCGGCTTCACCTTGATGTCTGCGGTGACGAACGGGATGCCGGCGTCTTCCGGCCTCACAACAATAGTCTCCGCTTCGGCCACCGCGCGATCGACCACCTTCAGCCGCGTGGCGTAGGGCGAGCGCGTCTGGGTCTCCTGCACCACGCCGTAGATCGCCACCTGTCCGCTCTCAGGATCCGCGAAGCGCATTTCGTAGGCATCGCGCGCCGTGATCGTGCCCCACAACCCATCGTCCGGCCGCAGCTCCACGTTGTTTTCGGTGTTCTTCACGTGCGGCGCCCATCGCACCTTGCTCGCGTCGTGCGCATCGCGAGCAGCGAGGTAGGAATCCAGCACGCGGTAGAGGCAGGCGCGATCGCAGGTCACAGAAGGTCGCATCGGCTCCGCAGTCTGGGCCGCAGCCGAAATCGTGGCGATTGCGCACAACGTGAGAAAGGTCTTCATGATTTCGGCCCTATCGACGCCCAAAGAATTCCAGTATCAGATCCGTCGCCTTGAGTTCGGAAGGCGGTGAGCGCTTGCCGCCAGGCCAGACGTGTCCACCGCCCTGCGCTTCCGGCGCATCAATGCGATAGAGCTCAACGGTGCTGCCACCACCGCATCCGCCGTACTGCACGCGCGTGACCTGCGAGGAGACCTTGTCACTGCGCGGCGCGCTGCTGCAGTGATCGAAGCTCGCCCATTGCGCAGCTGCGCGCTCGACGGTGTATCCCCAACGCAGGCCGCCACCGCCGGCGAAGGGATTCGTCTTGTCGTCGGTGCCGTGGATGGCGAGCACGCGCACGGCCTTCGAGGGCCGGCAGTCTTGCGCATCGGGTTCAGAAAAATCCTTGCCCGTTGCGCGACCCGCGCGCAGTCCGGCTACCGGTGCAACCGCGGCGATGCGGTCGGCCATCCGGCACGCCACCATCGACGTCATTCGCGCCCCTCCCGAGAAGCCGGTGACATAGACGCGTTTGGCATCGATGCAGTGATCGGCCACGGCTTGATCGATGGCGTCGGCGAGCAAACGCAGATCGTCGCGTGTGCCCTGCGGCACATCAGCGCCGCTGGTGAGCGGCACGCCGGGAATGTTCCAGTAGTGGCCCTTGCCGTCGTCGGTGGGGATGGCGCCGTCGGGGAGCAGTACGGCGAAGCCTTTCTTGGTGGCGGCAGAGGCCAAGCCGGTGTCGTCGTTGAAGGACTGGCCGGTGCCGCCGCTGGGATGCAGGCCGATGACGAGCGGCACGCGTGCGCCCGCCTTCGTGGAAGGCAGCACGAGCGCGGCTCGTTGCATCTGGCCGCCCGACATGACGGCCAGCTGCTTGCTACCGGCGCTGCAGTCCGCTGCCCAGGCACCTGTCGCCGCCATCAAGGCGACTCCCGTGACGAGAGCCGCCGTGATACCACCGACCAGCGATGCCTTCTTCATGATGCGCCCCCGCTATCACTTGCCACGCGGCGCACCACCCCAGCGGTTGCGCCGTCTCAGAAGGTCATTCTGACACCCATGCGGTAGGCTCGGCCCAGTGTGTCGTAATAAATTCCGTTCACACCGCCTGTACCGCCCGAAGAGAACGGCGGCGTCCTGTCCCACAGGTTGTTGACCGATGCCCACACCTGTGCCTTTTTCTCTCCGAAATGGAGGTCATAGGAAGCCGTCAGGCTCTGGGTGAAATACGAACCCACCGTATTGTCGTTGATCGAATTGATCTTGGTCGCGTCGTACAGCGCATCGCTGGGATCGTAACGCGGGCTCACCAGATCCAGCCTTCCGGCGCTGGTCTCGCGGCCCTGTGTGGTGACCGTCAGCGGGCCCGCCTTGAAGCTCGCGATCAGGTTGAACGTCCAGTTGGCGGTCGACGTATAGTCCGGCAGGAATCCGTCATTGCCGACCTGCCCAGACAGGTCACGCTCCAGCTTGCCCGTTCCGATGATGACCTGCTGCTTGAGCGCGTGCGAGGCCAGCAGACGCAGGCTCAGCGTGCCTGCGTCGGCCACACGGAACGAGTAGTCACTGCCGAAATCGATACCCTCGACTTCATAAGGCGCGTCGTTGTAGTACGGCGCCGTCACCGATGCCACATTGTCGCCCACCGTGGCGATGTTCGGCCCAAACGTGATCAGCGGACACAGCGCTGCCAGCTGCGCCGCGGTTGGCGTCGCGCCCACTGCCGTGCGGCAGTTGTCTGCCACCAGCTGCGACATGCCGCGCTGGATGCCATCCTTCAATTTGATCTGGTAATAATCGACCGAGAACCGCAGGCCCTGCGCCCAGCCATGCGGCGAGAGCACGACGCCCAGGGTCGTGGTCTTGGCCGTTTCGGGAACCAGATCCGGCGAGCCGGTGAGCAGCACGTAAGTCTCGTCGTTCGCCACCCGGGTGAAGGGATTCGTGACACGTCCGTTGGCAGTGCCCGACTGGATGTTCTGCTGGTAGTAGAGCTCGCGGAACCCGGCAGCGCGGATGTCGCGGGAATGACTGCCGCGGAACCGCACCCAGTCGATGGGATCCCAGACCATCGAAAGTTTCCACGTGGTGACGTCATGCTGGCCATTGACCGCGCCGTTCGAATAGCGCGTCTCGGTGTTTTCGTAGCGCGTGCGACGCGCCGCCACGTTGGCATTCAACAGCTCGGCACCGGGCACGTTCGCGAGCAGCGGCATCTCCACTTCCGCGAATACCTCGGTGACCTTGGTCTTGCCGGCAAAGTCGTTGCCGAAAGTCAGCGACATGTCATCGCGATAGGCCTGCGGGCGCGTCTTGCTCGTCAGGTTGTCCAGCTTCTCCACGCGGTACTCGACGCCAGCCGCGCCGATCATCTTGCCGGCGCCCCACCCTTTCCAGAGATCACCGGACACCGATCCGGCAACCACATCCTGATCGATGGTGTTGTATTCCTCGAGGGGATCGAAGGCGTAATCGTGCGCCGCAGCCGACATGGTCTGGCCGAAGGGATTGATCGGCACGCAGCCCTGAGCGAGGAAGGGGTCCATGGATGCCAGCGGATAGACGGCGCCGGGAATGCTCGCCACACTCACGCGACAGGCAGGCTGACCCGTTGCCGGATTGATGACGCTGTCGATGGCCATCAGGAAGCGGTACTGCGTGCGGTAGTCGTAGCCGATCTGGTCACGCGTCGCGTGTCCATTCTGGTAGTAGGTTTCCCAGGTCCACGAGTCGGTGTGGAAAAGACGCCCGTTCAGGCCCACCGCGATGCGCCGGACTTCGGCTTCGGTTTCGATGCGCTGCTCCTGCTGGGTGCTGAAGTCCTTGGTGATGATGGCGGTCTGCGCCGCAGGTGCCCACGGGAAGGTGGTGCCTGCCCCTGAAGTGCCGCAGGGCGAGGCGCCCGCCACAGCCTGGTTGCGCGCACCGACAATCAGGGCCTGTGAGGCGGAATCGAGTCGCGACAGGAACGCATTGTCCGGCCGGATGCACAGCGACACGTTCGACGGACCTGCCTGGACATTGCCGGTATTGACCTTGCCCCAGGAAACGTCCGTCGAAACCTGCAGCGTGTCCGTCAGGTCGTAGTTGAAGTGCGAATACAGCACGTTGCGCTTCACATCCGGCATCAGGGTCTGGCCGTCGTAGATGGAACGGCCGTCGCCCCCGATCACGCTGCGGGCCGTCTGCACCTGCGCATACTGGCCGGCGTTGTAGGGAACCAGCGCAGTGCCCGCGTCGTTGAACTGATAGCGCGTCGCACCCGCGCGCCGGTCCGACAGCAGGCCGTTGGGCGTGGTGCCACTGCGCAGGTTCGAGACAATGAGGCTGTGGGGCTGGCCGGCGATGATGGGCACAAAGGTGCCCGGTGCATCCGTGGTGGCGATGCCGGTGGTGGAATTGACGAAGATGCCCTTGCCTTCACTGCACCAGTCCCGCGCTGTCACGCAGTTCCGGATCATGTCCTGCTTCTGGTACTCGTAGCCGACCACGAAATGGCCACGGCCGCCGAAGAGATCCGTGCCATAGGCAAAGCCCAGACCCCGGTTGTCGGCATCGCTTTGCGACGTAGTGCCGAAATCAGCCTCCAGCTTCACGCCCTTGAATTTCTTGTCGAGCAGGATGTTCACCACACCCGTCACGGCGTCAGAACCGTAGGACGCCGACGCGCCGCCGGTCACGGTTTCCATTCGATCGATGATGATGGACGGCACGAAGTTCAGATCGACGCTGCCGCCCTGGTTGGTCGGTACGTGGCGCTTGGAGTCGACCAGCGTCAGCGTGCGCGTACCAAAATAGGGATTGAGGCCACGCAGGTTGGCCATCGTGGTGCCCACGAAGAAGGAACCGCTGCCGGTGGTGGAAGGCTGGAAGCGCGAAATATTGGCCGGATTCTGCGCGATGGCCTCACCGACGCTGACGAGTCCCAGGTTCTGCAGGTACTCGCTGTCGACGGTGGTGGTGGGAGTCGGTGAGGTGTAGTCCTCACGCCGGATGCGAGTACCGGTAACAGTCACTTCCCTGAGTTCGGGCTCCTTCTGGTCGGCCTCCTGGGCCAGAGCAAATTGCGCAGATCCCAGTTCCGTCGCGACAGCCATAGCCAGCAGCGTGCGACGACCCACTGAACGTCGATGAAACATGACCCCTACCCCCCGAATTGTTTCAGTTGATTCTTGAACTACTTCATCTGAATGGCACGGACACCCCAACGAGACTTCGCTGGAGTCTATCGCCGAGTGTTACCAGGGGATGCAGAAACTACTTCCGCGTGAAGCGACCAGCACTGCCGGATAACTTGAATTGTGGCAGCGCTGCCAGCGGGGTCTCGGCGTGTTCAGTCGCCGAGCTTCAGTTCGCCGGTGGATACGCCGTTCACGCTGCCGTCGCGCAGCCAGTCGAGCGAGGCCTTGAACAGCAGCGCGCGGTTCTTCTCCCACATCGCGTTGTGTGAGGCGCAGGCCAGCTCGATGAAGAGTTTCTGCTTCGAGCCCAGATCTGCATAAAGCTCGCGTACACGCTCGGGTGCGACCTGCTTGTCGTGACTGCCCACCAGCATCAGGAAGGGAGTTTCCATTTTGGCGACGACGGCTTGGTTGAAGCCCCAGCTCGGAACCTGCGGTGCGCGCCGCACGCCGACGCCCCAGGTGGCACCAACCGGATCGGAATCGCGGAAGTCCTGCCACAGCGCGGAGACAGTCTCGTTGTCGTATTGCCCGGCGCAACCCACCTGCCGGTCCCAGTTCGCCTTGAATTCCGCTTCGCTCTGGGTGGTCAGTGGTCCATCGACCGTTGGCAGCGGGTTCGGCGCCTGCTGGGCGCTGGTGCGGTTGTAGGCGGGCGCCAGCACGACGAGCTTGGCGATCTTGTCGGGATTTCTCGCGGCGTATCCGGCTGCGCGTGGTCCGCCCTGCGACCAGGCCAGCAGCGACACCTTGGCGACATGGCGCACCTTGCGCAGGTGCTCGACGGCCGCGTCGATGTCATGCCAGTCCGAATCCATCGTGGTGATGGCCTGCGTGCGCGAGGGCACGCAGTTCGCGGCGATGAGCTGCGGCACGAATTGCGGACGCGCGGCCTTGGCGACATTGCAGGCGTCATTCATGGCCAGCGGTCGCGTCGAGCGGCCGTAACCCGTCATGTCGACGGAAAACACGTCGTACCCCGCGCGGGCCAGATATGCCATCCAGCTGTATCCCCGGATCGAGGGGTCGAAGGCGACTTCGGCCGGCGTGCCGGCGCCATGCACGAACAGCAGCACGCCTTGCGGATCTGGATTCCTCAGTGCGGTGCCCGCCTGCACCACCTCGCGCAGATAGAGCTGCGCGATCTGGCCGGACATGGAGGGCGCTGTGGAGGTGACCGGCACGTAGTGGTCGATGCGCAACAAACGCTGGCTGTCGTCGGCCCAGCCCGGGCGGCACACGAGACCCAGCAGGATCGCAATGAACGAGAAATGCTTCCGGTGCATGCTTCACCCCCTTCGAGACACTTTGATGCTCACACGGGTGAAGGGAGAAAGCAAAATGCGCGGGATATGATCCCTCGCATGTGTCAATTGCGGTGGCCGTATCCCAGCGTCTTGATCTCCACAACCACACCGTCTTCCAGCTTGAACTGCCGCATGAAGCGGTTCGGGCCGAGGTTGTAGGTCCAGAACTCGACGACGACTTCGCGGTCGCCTCCGGCGATCTGGATTCGCCGGCCATTGCGCCAGATCACCGCTGGTACTAGCTTGCGCTCGAGGCGGGTTTCAGTGGGCGGGCCGCATCGCTCGCGTACGAGGGAGGCCTTGTCGCCTTCGGAGACTAGACGGTCACCGCAGCGCAAATCATCGGCGTGAACAATTTGCGCCATCGACAGCACAACGACGCAGAGCATTGCATGGCACGACTTCATTGGCCACATGCTATCTCCAGCTGCGTGGGAATTCTCTGTGCAGCGAGACACGAGATTATGCGCGACATATTCTCGAAGGGGAGAGCGGATACACAGGCCGGCAGCTGGCCGTGGGCATTGCGCCCTTTGATGAGCCAGTTTGCGACCGGAATACGCATGAAGGCGTGGAGGCACTTTGCTCCGCAAACCCAATCCACAGGGAGTCCTTCCATGAAACGTATTCTCGTCCTCTTGTACGGCCTGACCTGCTATGCCGTGTTCTTCGCCGTGTTCCTCTACTCCATAGGCTTCATCGGCAACTTTGCCGTGCCGAAATCCATGGATTCGCCACGGGATGTGACAGTGGCCTTGGCCCTGTCCGTGAACCTCGGGCTGCTGGCATTGTTCGCCGTGCAGCACAGCGCGATGGCGCGGCCCGCATTCAAGCGTTGGTGGACACGGTTCGTCCCGATGGAGGCCGAGCGCAGCACCTATGTGCTGTTTTCATCCCTGGCGCTGGCGCTGCTGTTCTGGCTCTGGCAGCCGCTGGGCGGCCGCATCTGGCACGTCGCCTCGCCGGCGGGCGCGATCCTGATCCACGCGATCTGTGCGCTGGGCTGGGCGCTGTTGCTCTACTCCACCTTCCTGATCAACCATTTCGATCTCTTCGGCCTGCGCCAAGTGTGGCTGTACGCGACCGGAAAGCCCTACCGCCAGCTGCAGTTCAAGACGCCGTGGCTGTACCGGCAGGTCCGTCATCCCCTGTACGTCGGCTGGCTGATGATCTTTTGGGCCACTCCCGTGATGACCGCGGCGCACCTGTTGTTTGCCGTCATGACCACTGCTTACATCCTGCTGGCCATCCAGTTCGAGGAGCGCGATCTCATTGCGGAGCATCCGGAGTACGCGCAGTACCGAAAGCGGGTTCCCATGCTGCTGCCGTGGCGACGCAGGGCGGGCCGTCACGCGCAGGTTGCAGACACTCCCGAACTGGGAATTTGAAGCGGAATCGCGCGCAGTACGTCGACAGCCATGGTCCATGGCGACCATGCCAGCGACAGCCCGGAAGTCGAAGGCGCACTGTTCGCCCGAGGTTAGCGTAGTCTGGCGCTAACCCCGGGGGATCACGATGCGGGCCAGTTTGTTCAGATTCGTTGCGGCCACACTCATACTGGCGCTGGCGGGCTGCGCCAGTTTCCGGCCGCTGCCCGCGCCGCCCTCGCCCGAATCCGCACCCGAACTCTCGACGCTGTCGGTCATCGGCCCGAAGGGGCGGTTGGACCGCCAGGCGCGGGAGCGGCTCACGGAAAGGCTGAAGCGCTTCGGCGATGACAACCTGCTGGAGCGACACCTGGCCACGATGCAGGCCGTCAGCACCGCGCCGCTGATTACTGGCAATCGCGTCAAGCTGCTGGTCGATGGACCAAGCGCCTATGCCGCCATGTTTGCGGCTATCACGGCGGCAAAGCAGCACGTCAACATCGAAATGTACATCTTCGACGAAGCGCACCAGGGGGATAGGGCGCTCACGGATGTGCTGGTTGAGCGCGCGTCGCATGGCGTGGCGGTCAATGTGATGTATGACGCGCTGGGTTCCGGCGATACGAAGCCGGAGGTATTCGACAAGCTGCGCGCTGCCGGAGTGAATCTCTGCGCCTTCAACCCACTGAATCCGGCGGATAACCGCACAGGGGAATTCACGCAGCGCGACCATCGCAAGATCGTCGTGGTCGACGGGCAGACGGCCTTCACCGGCGGGATCAACTTCAGCGCTGCCTACACCAGCAGTTCGCTGCGCCGCTCCCAGATAGTCAATGCGAAAGAGGATGGCTGGCGCGACACGCAGATCCAGGTGCAGGGACCTGCCGCCATCGAAATGCAGAAGCTGTACCTGCAGACCTGGCTCAAGCAGAAATGCCCGGACATGAAGGCGCTGAATTACCTGCCCGCACCGGTTGAGGCGGGCAATACGCTGCTGCGCATCGATGCCAGCTCCGTCGACACGCGCCGCAACGAGACGTATCTCGCGGCGATCTCAGCGGTCACTTTCGCCGTAAAATCCATCGACCTCACGATGGCTTATTTCTCGCCGGACAGTCAGCTCGAGCACGCGTTACGCGATGCGGCCCGGCGCGGCGTGAAGGTGCGATTGCTGCTGCCGGGCTTAAGCGACTTCGGCGGCATCGTTGCGGCCGGCCGCGCGCACTACAACCGCCTGATGAAGTGGGGAATCGAGATCTACGAGGAGCGGCGCGCGCTGTTGCATGCCAAGACGCTCGAGATCGACGACATCTGGAGCACCGTGGGATCGGCCAACTGGGACTGGCTGAGCTTCGCGCGCAATGACGAGATCAATATCGTCGTGATCGATCAGGGATTTGCGGGCGAGATGCGTGCGCTGTTCAACGACGATCTGACGCGGGCTACGCCGATCACAAAGGACGAGTGGAAGAAGCGGCCGCTGAAGCAGAAGCTGCGTGAGCGATTCTGGGTGATCTGGGAGCGCTTCCTCTGATCCAGCGCAGACTCTGCGTTTCTATTTCGCAGGCGTCCCTGACCGCGCCACCCGTATCTCCGAGATCAACCCGCCCTTCAGCGTGTAATACACGAACACCGGCACGCGCACCGACTCGCCTTTCTTCAGCGGTTTCACCACGAAGTCCGGCGCATCCGCCACGGCCGTGAACACGCTGACGAAATCCCCGACGATGGCGTTGTCGTCATAGACGATCTGGTTGATCACCAGATCCTCGCGCACGGTGCGGAACATCCTGGTGTAGAAATCGACAATGGCCTTCTTGCCGTTCATGGGCGGCACGCTGGGCAGCGTCAGCTTCACGTCATCGGTGTAGAACGAGGAATACTTCTCGGGAAGGCCGCCGGAGAAGGCGCGGGTATACGCGATGAACGCGGCGCGCTGGCCGGCTGCGTCGCCGAGCTTGGGCGCCTTGGTGACGCCGGTCTCCGGCTTCCAGGTCATGGTCTTCAGCGTTTTGACCTTGCCGTTCACCACCGTGTACTGGGCGAAGAACTTCACGGTGAGGATGTCGCCGGGCTGCAGCGGGCCGAAGGTGAAATCCGGCCGCGCCTTCGAGGCCACGAAGTCCATGTCGATCTCGGCGAAGATATGGTCCTTGTCCCACATCACCACCTGCGGGCGGATGATCTCACGCACACCGTCGTGCGCCGCGGCCAGGAACTCGTTCATCCCCTTGTGACCGCTGCGAACGCCGCTGGCAGTGATCATCTGCGTGTCGGTGGTGAAGTACTTTTCGATCAGGCCGCGGTCATCGCCGCTGTTGAAGTCGCGGATGTAGGCGCGGTAATCGAGCGGCATGTCGCCAATGCCCTGCCAGCTTTCAGCGCTGACAGAGGTGCTGGCTGCGCCAAATGCCAGCGCCGCCAGGGTCTTGATCCAGTTCTTTCGTGCCATGGGAATCCCCCTCGCCTTTTCGGCTATCTATAGCCCCGCCAGACCCGCCGGAATGCCTTCGTGCCATCGTGTCGCGCGTTCATACGCGTGAGCCAGTGCCAGCACGCGCGACTCGCTCAAGGGCGGGCCGATGATCTGCAGACCGATGGGAAGGCCGGCGCGCGTCAGGCCGCACGGTACGCTGATCACCGGAATGCCATAGGCATCGAAGGGCAAAGTGTTGCGGATGATGCGGAATTCATCCGGCACCGTCGCCTGGGCTGCGGCGATCGCCACGGGTGGCGCCATCAATGTGGGCGTGACGAGCACTTCCACCTGCTGGAAAAAGCTACCCACGCTATTGCGCGCAAGAATCATGTTCCGCCGCGATTCGATGTATGCCGTCAAGGGAACCTTGGCGCCAGCCATGATCCGCTCGAGCGTCTCCGGGTGGTAGAGGGCTCGCTTCGCCGGATCAGCCACCAGTGCGGCGTGGTACTGGTAGGTCTCTGCGACCAGCACCGCAAGGGAATCGACGCCGGGCAACGAAACATCGGCCGTGCTCCGGGTCAGCCCCTTCAACACTTCGAGCGCCGTGCGCGTCGCGGCCTCGATCTCCGGATCCAGCGACTCATAGAAAGGCGCGCGCGGAATGCCGATCCGCAGCGACTTGACGTCGGTGCCGATGCCTTGCTTCATGGCCGCAGTGTTTGCGCGGATGCTCACCGGATCGAGTGGGTCGTACCCGGAAATGACGCTCATCACCAGCGCTGCGTCGGCGACGGTGCGCGCAATTGGTCCCACGTGATCGTGCATCTCCGACATGGGCACGATGCCGCGGATACTGGCAAGACCGTGTGTGGCCTTGAAACCGACGACGCCACAGCACGCCGAAGGAATGCGGATGGATCCGGCCGTATCGGTGCCCAGCGCGGCGGCGCACAGGCGGGCAGCCACGGCAGCGGCAGAACCGCCTGAAGATCCGCCGGGCGAGTAGTCGAGATTCCACGGGTTGTGCACCGGACCGTAGTGCGTGATGACGCTGGTGCCGCCGTAGGCGAATTCGTGCATGTTGAGCTTGCCGAGAAACACCGCACCGGCGTCGCGCAGCTTCTGCACCACCGGTGCATCGGCGTTGGGCACGCGATCGGCATACACGGCGCTGGCCGCGGTGGTGCGCACGCCGGCCGTATCGATATTGTCCTTGAGTGCGATGGGGATGCCATGCAGTGCGCCGCGCGAATGCCCGGCGGCGGTCTCGGCGTCGAGCGCCCGCGCCTGTGCCAGCGCCTGTTCGGCGACTACCGTGATGTAGGCGTTGATGCGGGGATTGAGCCGCTCGATGCGCGCCAGATAGGCGCGCGTGAGATCGACGCTGGTGAGTTCGCGCGCGGTAATCCGGCGGCGCGCTTCGGTGATGGTGAGCGCGGTGAGATCAGCACTGCTGACGGTAGCTGCAGCCTGCGCGGTGGTTCTCGCGAGCGCTGCGGTTGCCAAGGCACCTGCGACGACTTGCCGCCTGTTGAGCGAGTCCCCGATCATCCCTCCCCCTTTTTAGCGCTCCGAGCGCAGATCAGCCGGGTGCAATGATACCTTGATGACCACTGGCAATTTTGGGTGCTGTGGGAGCGCTTTCTCTGATCAGGGCCGCGCAGTCGGCGTCTTGCGCGCGACCCGGATCGATGAAGGCAGCGATGGCTGCGAGCGGCGTGAGCAGCACGCCGAGGGCTATGCCGGCGCCCGCCTGAACCTTGGAATTGCCGGACTTGAATCCAACCACCGGCTGCGCCAGGGTGCCGTGGACGACCAGCGACGAGCGCAGGCGCAGGCCGGCATGCTTTGGGTGCCCACGAAACTGGAAGTCCAGGGCTTCGTCGTTCAGGTCGACCGTACCCGTTCCCGTCATCAGCACCCGCTCGGTGTCGAGCACCAGAGTCTTCGATGTCAGCACGCCGTCGTGTGCGTCGAAGGCGGCAATCCCGCAGCGCACGGGCGCCATCGGCTGCTTGCCAGACATTTTGAGTCCGAGTCCGCGCAGGTCGAAGCCAACCGCCTCCGCCAGTGCTGCGCGGATCTCGCCCTGCGGCAGGATGGCCACGATGGTGCCATCGGCGCTCGCGGCCAGCTCGTGCACCGAGTGCCCCTTGCCTTTGAGCCGCAGTCGCGCGCGCAGCGGTCCGTCCAGCGGGGGCTCCCCTTTCTTGCGGTGACCGAATTGACTGAGCTGCAGGCCGTTGAAGTCCAGTGCGAGTTGTGTGGCGAGCAGGTCTTTCGATCCGTCGAACCTCCATTGCCCGGTGGCACTGCCGTCGGCGAACTTCGCGGAAACGGGGGCTGCGGTCAGTACACCGTGGTCTACCTTTACGTGCGCGACCAGCGTGTTGAGCTTCAGCTTGCCCATGTCCACCTCGCGGATGCGATAGACGACGGTGGAATCTGTGCGTCGCAGAGCACTCATCTCTATCGGTGTGCGCGGAAACAAGGGCTGATCTTTCTTGCGTTCCGACGCGCGCTTTGCGGCCTTCTTGCCGAGATCCATGCGACGCAGCTTGTCGGAATGCAGGTCGGCGGTGAGCTGCGTTCGCGAGGCCGTGGAGTCGACGTGTACGGTGCCCGCGATATCGCTCTCTCCGGTCAGGCCGCGCACATTCGTGAACGTGAACTGCAGTCCCGAGCGCTGCATCTCGCCTGACGCCCGATAGGGGCCGGTGTCAGGGAAGTTCAAACCGATCAGGAAACGCAGGTCCTTCATGTCCTCGCCATGCGCTTCCAATGTCGTCTGCAATTCGCGCACGTCAAAGGGACTCGCCAGCGCGCCCTGGCCAGAGAGAGTCGAACCGCTGGAGCGCTCCTCGAATCGGAAACGATAGGCCTGATTGCGGCGCGCCGTGGCCAGCGGATCGGCGACGAGCGAAAGCGTCACGGGGCGGGTGTTCAATACGCCAGTGCCGTCGATCCGCAGACTGTCCACACCAGCGCCCATTGCGGAGACCTTGCCGTCGAAGATCAGGTGACGCCGCGCATCGCGCAGATGCACCTGCGCATCGGGCACCGAAAGCCCGCCCATCAGCGGCGGCCCCTTCCTGCTCGTGCGACCCGAAGTGGAGCGCCAGTTGGCCTTGCCCGATTCGTCACGCAGCAGGTTGAACGTGGCCGACTGAAGTTCGAGGCGACGGAAGCGCAGCGGCTCGGCCAGCGTGGGCGTCTCCAGTGCGAACGATGCCCTACCGATCTCTGCCAGAATGCCGGCCGGCATCCACGGCGGGTTGTGGATCACGATACCTTCGGCCGTCATGGAGGGATGCAGGGAGAGCAGGTGCGCTTTCACCGGCCCAAGTACGCGGATCTCTCGATGTGCCTTGGCGACGATCAGCTTGCGAATGGGCTCATGGAAGTAGCCTGCATCGACCAGCGCAGCCGTACCGATTACCAGTGCCAGTGACAGCAGGATCAGGCCTGCCAACGCGATGAGCAGCCATTTCAGCCAGCGGGGCGTGGGAGTGAGTTTCACAACTCACCAGACTGGGAGACCGAGGAGACTCTGTCTGTAGGCGAACGCGCATATCGTTTGCGCGGATCGATCTCGTCGGGTTAGCGTAAGGAGCTACAATTTCGGGGCTTAGGGAGGGGGCATGACTGATCCACTGCGCGCCAGGGGTGTGGCGCTTCGCGCCATTCTCGGTGCAGCTCTTCTTGTATGTTCGTTCGCGGCCCTCGCTGCCAACCCCTACAAGACCAAGAAATTCCCGGAAGAGCTCGCCCGTGATCTGGGCATCGAACAGAGCCGTGTGAAGAGCTACAGGTTCGGCTTCTGCTCAGTCGTCAGTGCGAGTCTTTATGAATCACCCGGCGAGAAGGTCAACGCCCCGTTCGACGACTGCATGGCTGCCGATCTGGGCGATGCCTACGGTCTGTACCTCTACGACAAGGGCGCCAAGAAGTGGGCCGAAGGCATCACGCTGAAGCCGGAGACGATCAAAGGCTTCGGCGTCGCCGAAACCAGGAGCATGGGCGCCACGCTGCGCGAGCTGGTGTTCGAACTGCCCTCCACCCGACGCGTGCTGCTCTGGTACTCAGGCGGATTGCTGGGTGACCACGCCTATCCGCTGGAGATCGCCAAGCGCTTGGACGAGATGGGCTTCCAGCGACTGGCCACGGCGCGCTTTGTGGCCACGCGACTGGAAGGTCAGACCATCTACCTGCGTTAGCAGCCTGTCGCGCTTGCCGCGCGCGATCCTTCTGGATCAGCGCGCGGAACCGGCTCCCAGCCAGGGCTGCGTGTGGATGCCCTGTGCGGATGCACCACCGCCTATCACCGCCGCAGGCGTGAGATGGTTCTCCGACGGAATCGGTGCTATCACCAGCCGCTGGCTGCCAGCGAAGAACAGGGTCTTGCCATCCATGCTGATGCCGGTCGCCGGCGTGCGGTCGCAGCCGATGGCGTTGTAGCAGCTGGGATAGTCGTCGAGCTCGAAATATCCAAGCACCGGCAACACGGTATTGGCTGCAACAGCAGCGCTGCTGTTGAAGACATAGATGCGAGGTTTCATCTGGATGCCCGGCGACTGATCGATGTCGGGGCCATTGAAGGCCAGCACGTACACACGGTTGCCGTCCGGCGAGACGATGGCCGCTGCCTCTTCGGCATCCGGGAAGAGAGCCCCCATCGAGCCGTAGTAAGGCACCTGCAGTCGGCCGACGAACTCATGCTGCGCGTCCAGCACGCGTGACTGGTCGATTACCAGCCGCGAGCCATCCTCGCTGGCGAATGCGGAATTATCCCAGCTGCCGATAACTGGACTCGACAGCCCGGAGTGAAGCTGCTGGTCACTGACATCCATGTACTGCAGCGGTGGCAGGCCGCCGGGCACTCCGGAATGCGGCCACATCACCAGCCGCTCGCCATTGCGCGACATGGCGAACTCCGGCACGAAGCGGAAGTTGCAGGGGAAGTCGTTGAGCCGCACTTCATGCACGGCCGCATCGCGCGGGTCATAGTAGCCCAGCGTGCCGTAGGGGCCGCCGCAGTTGCCCGCCAGGTCCATCCACACTTTGTTGTCGGCGCCCACAGGCAGGCCGGGCACGGTCCAGTTCTGCGCCTGAATGCCGGTGGACACGGCCACCTGCGAGATCTCACTGAAGCTGGCGCCATCGAGGATGCGGATGGTTGCAGGTGCCTGCGGTGAAGAGGTGTCCGCGCTGGTGGTCACCAGCAACTTCCCGTCATTCATGAGACCGGCGTTGGTCACGTTGGTGACGGGCGCAGTGGTGGACGTCCACACGCCACCCGAAGAGGTGAAGCGCTTCAGCACATGATGCGAGTCGAGGGTGAACAGCGCGCCGCGCTCGTCATCCACGATCAGCGTGGTCTGGTAGTCTCCCGTCACGGCCGTGGCATAGGCCGGCGGCGTGGGAGTGAATACGCGGAAGCTCTCCACTGTGGGTGTCTTGCCCAAGGCATTGTTGATCGACACATCGTGCGTGCCGCTGCTCATGCCCTGCACGTTCACCAGCAACTTGCCATCGTGCACGCGCTGCACGGAGTTGATGGTCACACCACCTGAAATGCTCAGACGCGCGGCTGGATTGGCTAGATCTGCAAACCCTCGTCCCATCACCACGAGCTGCGCGGCCTGACCCGCCAGCACTCGCCGCGGGCCCACGCCAGTGACCGTACCCAGGCGCGGCTGCGCGAAGATCTGGAATGCCACCGGAGTGATGGCCGGATTGCCTGGTACCGACAGCGTGATCGCCGCGACGTAATCCTGATAGTTCACTGCGGTGTCGCGCAGCCAGTTGGAATTGATGCTGTACGTGAGATTGCCGCCACTGGTACCGCTCGGGGTCACGGTGATGTTGGGGTTGTTCGATGTGGCAGCCCAGGCCACCGCAGATCCGCCAGCCACGTTCACGGCGACCGTGCCGGTGAGCGAACCAGCTGTGCTGTCACCGGTGACGATGTGATGCACATCGGCGGGTCGCACCAGTCCCGCGCCCACCGTCAGCGATACGTTCACGCGGCGGAACTCGTACAGGTTCAGGGGATCGATAATGCCGGCAGGCAGCGGATTCGCCTCGATGTCGACGGTGGCCTGATAAGTGCCCGCCGACAGCGATGCTGCAGTGGCCACCACCGAATATCCGCCGGGCACGGGAGTGACCTGCAACCAGCCATTGGCGCCACCGTTGTAAGTCACCACCGGAGTCTTCAGACCCGGCTTCCACGTGGGCTCATCCACCGTGATGGATTGCGGCGCGGAGCTGGCACCTTCGATGGTGGAGAAGGTCAGCCCGCTGGGCGACACGGCGATGCCATGCTCGCCGCCCGGCGGCGCCTGCACGGTGTAGTTGACGGTGAGCGAACCGCGGCTGCCCAGGTTGCCCGTGAAATCGATGGTGCCGGTGTGCGTGCCCACCGGCAGTGACGGCAGGTTCAGCGTGAAACCAGTGCCACTGATGTTCGCCATGTGGATGAAGGCGGAATTGATGATGGATCCGAACGCGTTCTCGCCTTCGCCGGGCTGCACGGTCACGGCCTGCGACAGCGGCGAGCCGCTGACGGCAGTGACACTCAGTGGATTGGGCGTGGACTGCACGGGCCGCTTCACCGTGATCGTGAACGGCACAGTCAACGGCGTGCCGCCGATGCGGTTATTGCACGCGTTGTCGGAACACGCCAGGAACAGGATGCGGCCGGTATACGTACCCACCGGCAGATTGGCCACCGGGGCCACGACAGCCGTGGCCGTCGTGGCATTGATGGAAAGAGTGATGTTGGGATTGATGGCATTGGTGGCGCCATCGTTCTCCACCACGGCGCCGGCATACACCGTACCGTCGTAGGTACCCGTGACCGAGGCGCCCGCGGCCTGCGCAGTGGGCGTTGCAGTGAGGAAATAATTCCAGCTCAGTGAATTGGTCGTCAGCGCGACGCGCAGTGAGCCGCCTCCGCCACTGCCACCCCCACCGCCGCCACCACTGCCGCCAGAATCTCCGCCTCCGCCACAGGCCGAAAGCGTCAACAGGAAGACGGCCAGTAGTCGTGCCGACCTTGTGTGATTCGCATCCCGAACCCAACGACTCATCCCGTAACGCATCGACATCGACGCCCCTCCTCTTGAACGCGCGAGTCTACAAGCAGCGCCGACCTCGCTGACCGCAATACGTCATAAGGATGTAAGTGTCAGTGCCGAGTGCTGACTATCGGACTCACCGGTCTTCGCTGAACGGTCCGCGTATCGGTTGAGCTGTCAATGACGCGGGTACTGCGATGGCTTAGCCGCGCGGTCGCCGGGACAACCTTGTCATCAACAGTGCGGTGCGCTTGATCTGGCGGTCGAAGCTGGTCAGGTCCACGGTTTCACCGGGCGCGTGACTGCCCTTGCCCACCGCGCCAAAACCCACCAGCCCGTCGACCTTGTCGGCGACGAAGCTGATATCGCCTGCGCCGCGCTTCAGCGGATCAAGTTCCGGCATCTGCGCAAGGCCCAGATCGCGGTTGATGCCGTTGAGCTCGGCGAGCAGCGCACGGTTGCCCGCCGTCGGCGGCATGGCCGGATAAGGGTCCTTCTCGAAGGTGATGGTGGCTTGCGTGCCTGCCAGATGCCTGGCCACGATGTCGCGCATCTTCGTCTGCATCCGCAGCGTCTGTTCGTTGCTGAGGGTGCGCAGGTCGCCGCGGGCAAGCGCCTCTGCGGCGATGACGTTGCTCTTGCCAGCGGCCTGGCCACCCGTTTCGCCCGAATTCATCGCGGCCGTCGCGCCGCCCAGCACCAGACCCACGTTGTAGGTGGCGTTGGGTTCGCGCAGCTCGCGCCGGAAGTCATCGAGGATGCGCGTGAGCTCGTACACTGCGCCGTAACCCGCCTCGGCGGAAAAAATCCCTGAAGAATGTCCCGATGGCGCGGTGGCGCGCAGGTTCCATGTCATGCTGCCCCGGCGGCTCACCGAGCCCATGTCGCGGCCGTCTTCCGTGGCCAGCGCCTCGAATTCCAGCGCCACGTCGCTGTGGGTCGCGGCACTGAGCAACTCGGCGCGCGACACCGATATCGGCTCGCCGGCGCGCTCCTCGTCGCCATTCAGCACGATGGTGATGTCGGCGTCGCGCAGTGTTCCTGCGGCGCGCATGGCACGCAGTGCCGACACCATGATCGCCAGGCCATCCTTCATGTCATTGACACCGGGACCTTCGGCCGAATCTCCGCGTCGCTCGAACTTCTGGAAGGGACTGTCCTTCTCGAATACGGTATCCAGGTGCCCGATCAGCAGCAGGCGCCGGCCGCGACCCGAACCCTTGTGTTCGGCCACGACATGCCCGGCACGGTTCACTGCGTTCATCGGCACCCATCGCGCCTCGAAGCCGAGGTTCTGCAGCTCCGACATCATGATGCGGCCGACCTGCTCGACGCCCGCGAAGTTCATGGTGCCGCTGTTGATGTTGACCAGTCGTTCCAGCAGCGCCAGCGCCGACGCATTCTCGGCGGTTGCCGCCGTAACGATCCTCTTCTCCGCTGCCGAGAGGCCGGCCTCGCCGGCGCTGAGGGGCGCCATCAGCGTGATGCCGGCGAGGAGCGCGCAACGCGCAGCGAGCCGTGCCAGGACTGGAGCATTCATGGCGGTCATGATAATTGCCATTGTATTCCAGGTGCCTGCATGATCCGCAGATGGGCGACCCGCTTCGTGGCTGCCAGGGGGATTTTCATGTCGAATGCTGACGCCGGTCCTTCAATTACCGGCGCTTCCAGTCTGCTGCGCACGATGGCCGCGGCCGGCATCGAAGTGTGCTTCGCCAACCCCGGCACCTCCGAGATGCACTTCGTCTCGGCGCTGGGCGCGCTGCCCCAGATCCGTCCCGTGCTCGGACTGTTCGAGGGCGCGGTCAGCGGCATGGCCGATGGCTACGCACGCGTCACCGGCAAGCCTGCGATGACGCTGTATCACCTGGGCACCGGTTTCACCAATGCCGCGGCCAACCTGCACAACGCGCGGCGTGCGAAGAGCCCCATAGTCAATGTGGTGGGCGATCACGCCACTACGCACAAACGCTGGGACAGCCCGCTCAAGTCCGATATCGAGGCATTGGCACGGCCGATGTCCGACTGGCTGCGCATGGCGCAGTCCACCGACACGTTGTCTGCCGATGCGGCGGCTGCGGTGGCCGCCGCGCGTCAGGCGCCGGGGCAGATCGCGACGCTGATTCTGCCGGCAGACATCGCCTGGGGAAAAACCCAGGGCCATGCGCAGCCGCTAGCAGCGCCCTCGCCTGTGGCGCCGGATCCCGCCGCAGTGTCGCGCGTCGCGAAGGCGCTGCGAGAACGCGGCCGCAGTTGCGCGCTGATCGTGCGCGCGGCCGCGGGCGACGCGCGCGGCGTGGCAGCACTGCAGCGCATCTGCGCGGCGACGGGTGCGCGGGCGCTGCACGATCTGATGGCCCCGCGTGTGCTGCGCGGTGCAAACCAGTTCGCGATCACGCGTGTGGCCTATCGCGCCGAGGAAGCGGTGGCGCTGCTCACGGGCCTGAGCGATGTGGTGCATGTCGGCACGATGCCGCCGATCGCGCCCTTCGCCTATCCACAATTCCCGAGCTGGCTCACGCCCGAGGGCGTGAATCTGATCTGGCTCGCGCATGAACACGAGGATGAAGTGCTGGCGCTGGAAGCGCTCGCCGACGCGCTGGGCGCACCGGCAATGGCTGCGACGTATGGCGCGCCGGGAGCTGGCGCTCGCGATGCAGCCATAGCGAACAGTCCACGCGGCGCGCTCGATGCGGCAACGATCGGTCGCTCACTCGCCCGCCATCTGCCGGAAGGTACGATTCTGTCGGAGGAAGCGATCAGCAACGGACCGCCGATTGCAGCGGGCACCGCGCTGGCTGCGCCACACTCGCACATGACGAACACCGGCGGCGCACTGGGTCAAGGAATTCCGCTGGCCACGGGTGCCGCGGTGGCAGCGCCGAACCGCAAGGTGGTGAATGTGCAGGCCGACGGCAGCGCGGCGTTCACGCTGCAGGCGCTGTGGACGCAGGCACGCGAACAGCTCGATGTGCTCACGATCATCCTGGCCAACCGCAGCTATGCGGTGCTGCGTTTCGAGATTGCACGCGTGGGTGCGCAGGTTCAGGAACAGCTCGCGGGCAATCTGCTGGACATCGATCGTCCCGATATAGACTGGGTCTCGCTGGCGAAAGGCATGGGCGTCGAGGCGACGCGCGTG
>Ga0134124_10000755_pt1 | contig 26014 bp, 30 predicted proteins | sample KB304_FD_96880 | JGI IMG/M metagenome (GOLD analysis project Ga0134124, IMG submission 96880) | Terrestrial soil microbial communities without Nitrogen fertilizer from Kellogg Biological Station, Michigan, USA - KB3-0-4 | ecosystem: Environmental > Terrestrial > Soil > Unclassified ... | reverse complement strand
GAGATGGCGTACCGCGAGCAGGTAGACGGCATCAGCCTTGCGTTCGTCCGCGGCTTCGACATCATCAACCGCGTCTACATCAGCCGTTTCGACGTGCTGTTCGGCCAGTTGACCACACGGGCGCAGCTTGCCTGCCGGATCACGCGGTGAGTAAGCGCGGTGCCTGACGGAGCATAACCCACCCTAACCAAGACCCGTCAGCCTAAATGCTGGCGGGCAAAAGGAAAACGAAAATGAGCATAAGAGTCTACACAGGCAACCAAGACGACGGCGTTACCATCGGCATCAACAGCAAAGATCCCGTCTGTCTCTACAACTCGTCACCGGTCCCGCAGCGGATCAACCCCTGCCAGAGTCCTGTCGTCCCCAACACTGGCGGCCAAGTCGTTACCTATCAGCAGTCCCTTACGGTAGCTTCGATTGCGGCCAACACCGCCGCAGAGCAAGCCATTACCGTTGGCACCACTGCCGGTAACGGTCCTCTGACCACCGATTTCATGGCCGCCATCAACAAGCCGACCGCGCAGGCTGGCATGGGTGTTAATGGCGCCCGCATCAGTGCAGCCAACACCCTACAGATCGTGCTTTCTAACCCGACCAATGCTGCTGTCACCCCGACTGCCAACCAGGTTTACAATGTGACCTTGCTGCGCGGTCTGCCGGTTCACTCGCAGACCCTCACTCCCGCCGCCGTTCCGGCCAGTGCCGTAGCCGGTGTGGGATCGACCAGCGAGCAGGTTTTCAACCTTACCCCCGTAACCGCCGTCGGCACCGCTGTCGTCAATACCGCGGGGGGCGTTTCCGGGGTGCTGATCACCACCAACGGCTCAAACTATACCACGCCGCCGACGGTTGTTTTCAGCGATCCGGCTACCGGGATCACCGGCAAGGGTGCTACCGGCCTGCCAGTAATGAGCGCTGGAACGGTTATCGGCGTGCAGATCACCAATCCGGGCAGCGGGTACAATTCAGCCGTGCCGCCGACCGTCAGTTTTATCGGTGGGAACGCCATCGCCCCCGGTATGGCCCTCATGGTTACGAAGCCGACCACACAGGCCGGTCTTGCCATCGGCAACTGCCGGATCGTGGCTAACAACCAGATCGCCATTACCTACGTCAACCTGACTTCGGCAGCCATCACCCCGACTTCCGAGGCGTACACCATCGCCGGTCTGCACACGATGCCCCCCGGCGACAACGTAATCAGCTACGGCGTAGTCGGTACCGGTCTGGTGTCCGTGGCTTCGATCACTTCGAGTGAGCAGTCCGTTACGGTCAACGGCCTGTTGGCAACCGACATTCCGGTTGGGGTGTCCAAGCCGGCCCTCACCGCGGGTCTACTTAACGGAACGGGTCGCATCAGTGCTGCCAACACGTTGCAGGTTCAGTTCATCAACGCTACACAGGGGGCACTTACACCGTCCGCCACCGAGATTTACGGCGTAACGGTATTGTCTCAGTCGCCGGTGGTGCCGTTTACCGTGCTGACCCCCAAACTGGCACCGGTCAGTATCGCCGCTCAGACTACGGCAGAACAGACCTTCACCGTGACCGGTCTGCCATTCATCAACTCGTCGCCCAGCACGGTTATTGTCAACAAGCCGTCGGCACAGGCTGGTCTGGCTATCGCCGGATGCAGGGTAACAGCTGCCAACACTCTCGGCATTACTTTCGAGAACGTGACAGCCGCGGCAATCACACCATCCACCGAGGTCTACACCGTCGGCGTGTTCAACGCTGTTGGCGCGGGCGGCGGCGTTCCGGGCAGCTGGGTTGCTTTGTCGGCCCGCACCGGCATGGTTCAGATGCTCAATCTGGTCAACGAAATGCAGCAGGCGCTTTCTGAGTCTGGAATAGGGGCTTTTGAAGGCGGGGCATAGGGCAGGACAGGCGGGCCGTCAACGAGGCGGCCCGCCTTTTTAGTAGACAGATCGGCTAGAATAAGTTAATACGACTATACACTTTGGCTAAAGGCCACGCATTCCACTACAACAGGGGGTAAGATGATGCACTACAGAAATGGAAGAGAAGCAAACAACGGGGACAGGGTTGTCAGCCTCGGTAATTGTGCCGGCGGAAAGATCGAAGCAGTAGGCATTCTTGTGAATGCTGTAGCCGGGGACGACCACTGTAACGGGCAAATTGTCACTATTCATGGCTGGAACAACGGTACCGCCACAGTGTCGGGAGCCTGCCTGTGTGACTGCCTACACGCTGAAGACGTAGAAGCAATGCTGGCGGAAAAAGGGTTGGATAAGCGGCCTGAAGGGAAGTAATACGACTATACGCCTTGGGAGGGGTGGAAAAATGACACGACAGGAACGGATTGACAAGCTGGTAACAGACATCAACGGTCTGGTAGACGAATGCCGGGTGCAGGAGTTGATTACCTACGCCGAGATAGTGGGCGTTCTGGAACTGGTGAAACACGACATAATGAACGAAGTAACCGCGGGCTAACCGCCTATTAAACCCGGAGGGGTGGGAAAATATGAAGATTTTTATCGCAGTACCGAGTTTCGACAAGAAGATATTTGCCAACTGCCATCAGTCCTTGATGAATGCGTTGCAGGTACTTCTTGCCAAGGAAATACCGTTCGAGTTCTGCTATGAGGTAGGACTGCCTTATATCAGCATGGCGCGGAACAATCTGGCCCGCAAGTTCATGGAGTCGGACTGTACCGCCATGGTGTTCATTGACGCCGATGTGGGGTTCGCACCAGGGGCGTTTTATGACCTGATCATGTCCGAAGAGGATCTGATCGGCGGTGCTTACCCGAAGAAACAGGATGCCGAAGAGTACGCCGTCCGGCTGAAAAAGGGTGATGATGAAAACGCCATCCTGGTCAATGGTGTGCTGCAAGCCGAAGGGCTGGCAACCGGTTTTATGAAAATCAGCCGGTCCGCACTGGAGCAGTTGCAAACCGCTCACCCGGAGCTCGTCTACGCCGATGGTATATCGGGCAAAAAGACCTACAACTTTTTCGGCGAGTACATCAAGGACGGGCGGATGTACTACGACGATTTCGGCTTTTGCCATCTCTGGGAACAGCTTGGTGGCACGATGTGGGTACTGCCGAATATCACTTTTACCCATACCGGCAGTAGAAACTACGAGGGTAATCTGCACGAATACCTGTCCAAGCAGCGTCCCGAAGCGGTTTTGAAAGCACTCCGTATTGACGGGTTTATGTCCGAGGAAGAGCTGACTTGGCTCTACGCCAAGGCGCAGGAGATGGGCTACATAGCAGAAATCGGGTCGTGGAAGGGCCGCAGCACCACCGCTCTGCTGGAGGGCTGCCAGAAACTCGTACTGGCGGTCGATAACTGGTCAGGCCACGATCCGGCGAGCAACGGAATGCTGGAGGAAACGGCGGCGGATGAGGATATATACGCCACTTTCATGCAGAATACCGCGGCCTACTCGGAAAAACTGGTGGTCTGCCGCATGTCGTCGGTCGAAGCCGCCACCGCACAGTGCGGCAACCGGTTCGACATGGTATTCATCGACGGGGAGCACACCTATGAAGGCTGTAAAGCAGACATCGATGCCTGGTTGCCCCTGACGGATAAACTGATTGCTTTTCACGACTACTCGACCGCCTGGCCGGGGGTAATGAAAGCCGTCAACGAGCGGTTCGGCGTTGTGAAGGTTGTTGGTACCATAGCCTATGTGGAGGTAAACAAATGAAGAACATGCTGACCGGACCGGTGGGTAAACAAACCACCAAGCCGAAGAAAGTCAAGAAAACCAAAACGCCCAAGGTCAAGGCTGTACCAAAAATGACAAAAGTAAAGGGGATGAAATGAAAACCATTCTGTACAAAGAGGGCTGCGACCCGTTTACCGTGACCTCCCAGGAGCAGCTTGACTACCATTTGAACCAGGGGTGGGCCACAGAAGCGGTCAAGGGCGCAAAGCCAGCCGCCAGTCCGGCAGATACCGGCAAGAGTGATGACAAGGCGCTCAAGGCGGAAATCAAGTTGCTCAAAGACCAGCTCGCTGCTGCAACCGCCGTACCGTCCGTAGACGAGCGGATCAAGGAGCTGGAGGAAATCGTCGTGGCCAAGGATACCCAGATTACCGACATGCAGGCCGACTTTGAAGAGTTGACCAAGCAGATGTCGGCTCAGATTACGGACCTCAAGGACCAGCTCGGCAAGAAAAAATAAGGCGGGAGTGCCATGCCAATAACGTCGAACTACATTCAGGCAACAGACGGCTACTTCTATCAGCTGTCAATCGTCGATAACGGCGACGGCACTTTCTCCGAGCAGTACACCCGCGTTGCCGATCCGGGGCCGAATACGTCCGCGCCGGGGGTCATGCTGGTACAGGACCTTTTCATTGCCATGATGGAGATTATCGGTGCCACGACGCTCGACGAAACGCCTGATGCGTCCGACATGCAGAAATGCTTGCGGCACACCAACCTTATGCTGGCATCCTGGTCGGGCCGGAAACTGCTGCTGCAGACCGGCACGCAGGAGTTCTTTCAGCTCGTACCGGGACAACGTAGCTACACTATCGGCTTTGGGGGCAACTTCAACACCCCAAAGCCGATCAACATTACCTCCGCATTCATCCGCGACACGTCAGGCGTGGACTTCAACCTCACCGTCATGGAGCGGGATGAGTACGACGCAATCGAGGACAAGTTGCTGACTACCGGCAGACCCGAGGCAATTTTCTACGATGCAGGATCTACACAGCAGTCCGCCCAGATGGGAGCCATCAACTGCTATGGCACCCCCGACGCACCGTACCTGCTGGCTATCAACTCCCAAAAATACCTGACCGAGTTTACCAACCTGACGGATGCCGCCACTTTCGCCCCGGCCTATTTCCGCGCCATAGTCTACAACGGCGCCATAGCAATCTGGCGGCCCATGGGACGGCGGGGGGCAATCCCGGCCGACATCCAGAAGGCTGCCGACGAGTCATTGCGAATTATTGAAAATATCAACCACCGGCTGCCAATCATGAAGATTGATCTGCCCGGAACGTCCGCGCCCAGCGACGAAAGCAACATTATGTCCGGGGACTGGATCTGATGCCGCGACTTCCGTTCGTCCCCAGCGCCTACGGGCAGGGTCGCAGTGCGGCGTTCGAGTCGCAGCGGTTTATCAACCTGTATCCGGAGCTGGCGACCGCACCAGGCGCCAAAGGCATAGCGGCGTTGGTAGGCACGCCGGGCCGCCGGGTCTGGCATTCCAGCACTCTTCCACCCGTCAGGGGTCTTATTGGTTTCAATGGACTCTGCTACATCGTCCGCAGCAACAAGCTGGTTTCCATTACGGCGGACGGCCTGACCGAAACGGAGCTAGGAACGCTGCAAACCTCACAGGGGCGGGTATCCATCAAGCACAACGGACTTGCTTCAGGCGGGGTGGGGGGCAACCAGATTTGCATCGTGGACGGAACAGCAGGCTACATTTACGATGTGGTAGCCAACTCCTTCAGTACCATCTCCGGCGGCGGATTCCCCGCCACCCCACAGCAGCTCGAATACATAGATGGCTACTTTGTGGTCATAGACGGCTCCATGTCGTCGTGGACCTCCAACATCTATGACGGCACGACCTGGAACGCCCTGACACAGAATCCGGTACAGGCCGCACCCGACAACATCCGGGCGGTGCTCAACCTGCACCAACAGCTCTTTTTCATAAAGCAGTATACCACCGAAGTCTATTACGATGCCGGTATTCCCACGTCGTTAGGTTCACCGTTCAGCAGACTGCCGAGCGTGGTCATCGACTTCGGAACGTCGGCGCAGCAGTCCGTGGCCCGTGGTGATAACAGTGCGTTTTTCCTCGCCACCCAGCGGACCGACGAGGGGGGTTCTTTCGTTGGAGTAGTGGAGCTCAACGGCTATACCCCGACGGTAATCACCCCGCCCGCCATCACCTATCGGATGAGCTTGTCCACCGACCTTTCGCAGTGCTTTGGCTATGTGTATAATGACGAAGGGCACACGTTCTACGTTCTGACCAACCCGGTGGACGACTGGACGTTTGTATTCGATTCCACGACCCGTATGTGGCATGAACGGTCAACCTGCAATCTGATTGATACCAGCGTTCACCGCGACCTGAGTAACTGCTACCTGTATTTTAACAACATGCACCTTGTCGGGGACGCTTTCAGCGGCAACCTGTATGAGATGTCATCCCGATTCTACACGGATGCCGGCCGCCCGATCATCAGCGAACAGACCACCCAGCGACTTGCCGAAGAGGACTATCTGGAGGATATTTTCATTGGTGAGCTGAAAGTCGATGTGGAGACGGGTGGATCAGTAAGCGTTCCGGCGGTAGCGAACACAGTCCTGACAGCGGGTGCGGTCAGTCAAGTTACCCTGTCGTACTCGGGGGCGGACTATTTGACCGCACCTACGGTTATTGTACGCAGCGTAGACGGCAACGGAACAGGTGCAACGGCAACGGCTACGGTCGATGCTGGGTCGGTTACGCAGATTACGGTCAGCAATGGGGGCAGCGGGTACACCACTCCGCCGGAGGTCATATTTGCCGTCGCGGATCCCGAATCGACCGCCGGGCTGAGTGTATCCAGCGACGGGGGCCGCACTTGGAGCCGGGAGCACGCCCGGTCGATGGGTAAGACCGGTGACTATCGTAAACGGCTTATCTGGCGCGGTTTGGGCCGGTCCAAAGACCGGGTGTTCCGCCTACGGATTTCCAGCCCGGTTAAAAAGATCATCCTCGGCTATTACGTGGAGCCGGCATGAAAGCGCCCGTCGAAGCACCACTTTTCCAGGGTAAACCGGATCGGGTCAACACACCCGCCTGGTTGCAGTATTACCAGCAGATTGAGGACTCGGCTAGGCCCGTAAAGCAACTCCTTACCTTGCTGAATGGAGTGACTAATTACGGGGGAGCGTACGAATCCGCATCATTTATTCGCCAAGCAGATGGCTTAATAGTCCTGAGTGGTTTGGTTAATCTTCCCGTAGGGTATACACTTAATGTTACACCTATCGCCATGCTTCCCGCGGGTTGCAGACCCGCTGCGTGCCACACCTTTGCTGCGGAGTCTTTTAATGCGTACGGCAGGATAGATATTCGTTCGGATGGGAGCATAGTTGCCATGGTCGGAGCGGTAGGTCGTTGGATATCTCTAAGCGCCACATTCGTAGCGGAGCAATAGCATGGTAAAATCACTCTGCCCGACCTGCTATACCGAGATACCCGCCACCGTCTACCCGGACGGCCGATGGGTGGTCATGCGGAAGGACTGTCCCGACCACGGACGGTTTCATTCGATAGTCGAATCCGATGCCGGGTTTTATGACTTTTGCCAGAAACATGACAGCGGTACAATTTACGACGGGCATCTGGTCGATGTGACTACCCGTTGCAATCTGCGCTGCCGGTATTGTTACTATCGGAAGGATGTCGACAACCGCCCGATTGACGACATCCTGGCTGACTGTCAGCGAGCGCCAGGACCATACATCCTGACCGGCGGCGAGCCGACCATTCACCCGCAGATCCACGAAATAATCGAATGGGTAAAAACCGTCGGGCGGACAACCATGCTGACCAACGGCTACGGCCTGTCAGACCTTAACCGAGCGGTGGTATTTGCCGACCAGCTGACCGATGCGGACGGCCTGACGCAGATCGGGCTATCCTTTCACTCTGAAGCGCTCTGGTTCGGGCGGGCACTCACCAACATCAAGAAACTCGGTCTGAAGCTGACCACCCTGTTTTTCGTGGTGGATTCACTGGAGCAGCTGCCCGCCATTGTGCGGTTTGCCGAAGCGCATTCCGACTACTTTCATTGCTACCGGATCAAGATCGCGTCGTCAATTTGGGCGGAACAGAAATCCGCCCGGCTGTTCACTTCGGACATCGTGCGCTGGTTTTCCGAACAGCCTGGGCAGACCGAGTTACCGGCGGCGGGAAAAATTACCTATTTTCCGTTAAAACACAACAATATCTTGTATGCCGTCGTGAATTGGTATAACGTAACGAACATAATTCTGGACGACATAGATACACCCCCCACCTACACTACCAAGGATGGGCAAGTTATGGATTTTGTCAAGGCTATGATTTACAACGAAGGGCTCGGGCAGTGATACGGCTTGCCGATCCGTCAGACATACCCGCCATCGTGACGGCCTGCCGGGATTACTACGACGAAATAGCCTTTGGCCCCCTGAAAGGGCTGTACGAGGACGAGCATATTCACACGACGTTTGCCCCTTGCAACGGGCCGGACAGCGTGCTGGTCATAGCCGAGTCGACAGGGCGGATTGACGGCGTGTTTTTCGCCTATATCCTCCGTAGCACCCCATATCAGCGACAGATTGCCATCGCCCAGGAAATCGTCTGGCATACTGCAACTGACCTGCACCCGTCCCGGCGTATCAACCTGATGGGTATTTTGCTTGGATTCGCCGAGCCGCATCTGCGAGACAAGGGTGCTATGCTGTCCGCAGTTGGCAGTCGGCTGTCCGCCGGCGCGGCGGGCAAGCTGCTGGAAAAGACCGGGTATTCCGCTACGGGTACGGCGTGGCACAAGGAGTTATGACATGAAAACATTCATGCTGCGGGTTTTTTTTGCACCGTTCTGGCTGCTGATGGGTGACTTTTCGTGGATCGGTTCGATGTACTCGGCCCGCAAAGGTAAAGAAGCGGCGGACCAGGGACTAGCAGCACAGACCGAGGCTACCGATAAGGCGCTCGCCCAGCAGCAGGCGCAGTTTGACAAAACGTACGCTTTCAATCAAAAGATGTACGACACACAGCAGCAGCACATGGAGCCGTGGCTTGCGGTCGGCCAGGGTGCTCTTAACGGCCTAGCCAACGGGATAACACAAGGGGGGCGGTTCGCCAGCACACCTACCCTTAATTTTGACGGTAGCCGCTTCGCCCATGCGCCAACCTTTGATGGTAGCCGCTTCGCCAACACCCCACAGCTCAACTTTGACCCGAACAGCGTAAATGTCCTGCAGGATCCTGGCTATAAGTTCCGCATGCAGCAGGGGCAGGATGCTTTGACGGCGGGCAGTGCGGCGGCGGGCAATTACGGCTCGGGCAATCTTGGCGTGGCGTTGCAGAAATTTGGGCAGGATTACGGGTCGCAGGAATACGGCGCGGCGTACAACCGGGCGTATACTAGCGCCCTCGACCAGTATAACGCCGCCGTGCAGGGGCAGAATACCGAGTACGGGCGTTCTCTCGACCAGTACAACGCACTGGTGCAAGGGCAGAACACCGAGTACAACCGGGCGTATACTAGCGCCCTCGACCAGTATAACGCCGCCGTGCAGGGGCAGAATACCGAATTTAACCGCCTGTCCGGAATTGCCGGAACCGGCCAGGTGACAGCATCACAGATGATGGGTGCCGGTAATGCCTTTGCCGCCAATCAAGGGGCTTTGGGGGCTGCAAACAGCGCCAATGCCAGTAACCTCCTGGTCGGCATGGGAAACGCCAGAGCGCAAGGAGCTATCGGGGTTGCCAGCGCTCAGTCTGCCGGTATGACCGGGGCGTTCAACTCGATGGGGGCCAACACCAATCAGCTGATCGGCGGGTTACAGGCTTATAACTACCGCCAGAATTATCAGAACAACATGCAGAATCAGGCTGCGTGGAACAACTACGGGGTACAGCCGGTTGACTACGGCGGGGGCGGCAACTACCAGGGCACCGATATGTATGCGGGGGACCTATACTAATGGAAAACATGCTGACAGCCTACGACGTAGTACGTGCCGGTGTGCAAGGGCAGAACGATGCCATGCAAGCCGCGGCCCACGGCGACATCCTCCAGCAAAACCGACTGGCGCTCAAGGTGCAGCAGATGCAGCTTGCCGAGGCCGAAAAGCAAACCGGTGTCAAGAACTTTCTGGCATCCAACTGGCGGGAAATGGTGCAACCCCCCACCACACCGCCCGCCGGACCTGCACCGCAGCCCGACCCGCAACAGCAGCAAGTGCCTAACAATCTGGTTGCCGGACCCGGCGCACCGTCTGGCCCACCACCGCAGACCGTACAGGGCGGCGTAGGCGCAGGTGTGGCTATGCCGACCGGCGATCCATTGCTTACCACGCCGCCACAGCAGCCCGCCGCCGCCCCGCCGCGCCCACAGTTTCCGTCCGACGATGAGCTGATGGCCGCCGTGCAGTCCGGCAAGATTAAGCCCGAAGTGGCCGACGGAGTACGGGCTGAACGGGTGCAGTTCGAGCAAGCCGCTTTGAAGGAGCGTATCAACACCAAGCTGAATGCCGTACATAAGATGACCGAAAAGTTCATGGACGCCGGGGACGACGAGAAATTCCAGGCATTCACCAAACAGCTGCAAGCCGACCCGGAGATTGCACCCTATCTGCCGAAGTTCGACAGCATCAGCGTGCCCCGCAAGGGCGAGCTGGAAACGGTCATGAAGTACGACAAGACGCAGATGGCCGCTCTGGCGAGCAAATACCCAGAGCTCGGCATAACCCCCGAAACGCCGGAAGGGTCGTACAAGCTGACGGTCAAGAACAACCGCCCAACGAAGTGGGAACCGGTCAAGGACGTTACGGAAGCCACCAAAACGCCGGAACAGCTGCGGAAGGTCTTTGCCGACCCGAAATTGCCCCGTGAAGACCGCGACAAGGCGTTCAATGATTTCAAGCTGTCTTCACTATCCACCAACCAGCTGACCGCCATTGCCACAGACAAAACCCTGCCCATCGAATACCAGCAGTTCGCCAAGGGCGTGCTGGCCGAAGAGGACAAACGGGCAAAAAACCGAACCGAAGTCAAGATACACATGAACGACGGTGACGATAAAGACAGCTTTCACTCCTACACCAAAGAAATGAAGTTGAACGCATTTAAGGACCGCAATCTGGGGACCTATCGCTACCCGTCGGGCATGAAGTCGATGAGTGAGAAGAAAGCCTTTGACGCCGAGTATTACAAGTGGCGGGCAAACGGCAAGATTACAGCTGCCGACGTGGCAGGCGAGCGGTCCGATGCCAAGGCACTTACCGACCTGGTTAAACGCGAGCAGCTGATTGGTACTTTCACCAACCGCATCGAGGCCAACACGAAGGTCGTCGAAGAGGCGTTCAAGACTCTCAACAACAAGGATTCCAGGCTGCTTAACAAGCCGATCAACTCCCTGACCGGCGTGCTTGGGTCGGGTCAGCTACAGTCCGTCAAGCTGGCACTCCGCAGTTTGTCGAACGAAATTGCCAAAGTCGAGTCCGGATCGCTCGGAATTGCCGAAGTGTCCAAGGACCAGGCCGAGTACATGCACAAAGTCCATGACGAAAATCTCAGCCTGAAAGACATGAAAATAATCATGGAGATGGGCACCAAGCTGGGCAAAACAAGCAAGCAGGCACTTGAAAAGCAGCGGACCGAACTCAAGCAGCGGCTCGACGGTGGCGATAAGCAGCCCGACGTTATGGACGCCAAGCCGCCCGCCGCACAGCATAAAAATCAGATCCTCTATGGTCATGGTGCCGATGCCGGGAAGCGTTGGAAGTCCGACGGCAAGCAATGGGTACCGGTGCACTGATGGGCTACTCCTTCGACCCCCCAGCCGCCGAGCAGCAGCAACAGACCGGCTATTCGTTCGAGCCGCCGACTGTCGGTGACGGCGAGCAGTACGCCAACAAGCCAAGCCATACCCCCGGCAAGCGCATCCTACCCCCCAAGTCCGTCAGCACCCGCATAGTTGAAGCACTGCCGAGCCGCAAGACCGTGGCGAAGTATGCCCGTCCGCTGCTTGAAGGCGGCGGGGCTGTCGGCGGGGCGATCCTCGGTACGCCAGCCGGACCGCTCGGCAACGTGGCGGGTGCCGGTCTGGGCTATGCGATGGGCGGACAGGTAGCCAACCTGATCGAAGGAACACCCAACACTTTGACGGGCGCGGCAACCGATGTGAGTTCCGGCGCCATGATGGAAATGGGCGGACAGCTTGCCGGTAAAGCAATTACCGGGGGCGTGAACTTGCTGCGGGAAGCCAAAGCGACGGGTATGCCATTTTCCGACAAACGGAACGCCTGGAAAGCGGCGCAACAGTTTGCCAAGTCGCAGGAACCGGGCACCGCGACCGCCGCTACAGCCAACGCCGGTCGGCAGACCGATACGGATGCCGTCGTGAACAGGCTGCAACCTGCGGTCAAGCCCACCCCCGGTCAGGCATCCGGCAATTATAAATCCGCAGCCCTTGAACAGTCCATGTCAGCCAAGGACCCAGCGTTTGCCGAGCGATTAAAGTACAATGATGCCGAGTTGAACAAAGCTGCGGTCAACAACCTGACCGGTGCCCTCGGTAAGCCCGCCGACCTGCCAGCCGTACAGCCGCGGGAAGTAACCGGAGCCAACACCGTTAAGGCGATTGACAAAGCGATGAAACCGGTACTCAGCAAGGAAGCCGAAATGTGGGCCGATGTGCCTGATTATCACATGCCCGCCGAGAACCTGACCGCGACCGGCAAAGAGCTGCTGACCAGCTCCATGGTCAAGTCCGACAAGCAGCTGGTCAAGGGTATCATGGACTACGCCACGAAACAGCCGAAGACCGTACAGGGGTTGCAGGACATCGAGCGGACTATTGGTGGGGCCATATCCGAATCCAAGAACCCGAATACCAAGCGGCTACTTGGCAAGCTGAAGGATGCCGTGGGGGCGGATTTTACTGCGATGGGAGAAGCCGCCGAGTCCGGCGATGTGGCTTTGCATAATGGTCAGATTGTGTTTCCGTCGCGTCTCAGAGCCGACCTGGCTAGGGTTGAGAAGCAGATCGCCGATACTGCCGTCAAGCCGGATGTTGGTGCCATGTCCGCCGCTCTCCGGAAAGCTGGTGATTCGTCGGCTATGAAAATGGTTGGGGAGTCGCCAGCGGCGTTTGAAGCCCGGGTGATAAAGAGCTATGGCAAGCGAGTCGGCGAGCCGTTGACCATGCCAGACCCCCAGCTTGCCAAACTGACAGAAACCCGCGCTCAACTGACCGACACCCTCGCCAACCTGCAACCGGCGGAAGATGTGGCGGCCAAGTATACGGCGGCCAAGCGGTACTCGAAGGAAGAGAAATTTGACCGGTTTTTCCGTGGTGCGGTCAAGGATGTGCGGACTGGCGGTGATGAAGCTACCGGCCTGCGGATTCCAAATGAGCAGGTGCCAAATAAATTCTTCAGTCCGACGGGCAGCCAAGACCTGATTAAAGCCCTCGGTGGTGGGACCACGGGCCGCACAGCCGCAGCCGAACAGCTGATGCCGCACGCCGTCGAACAGCTGGTCAGCAAAACCGTCGATGCCAATACCGGCGTAATGCGGATCGCTGATGCCGTTACCTGGATGCGCCAGAATGCCAGCACCCTCGACAATCTCGGCTTGACTGATTCCGTGCAGCAGGTTATCAAAGGACAGGTGCCGCGGGCTATCGAGGCCGAACTGGATCTGCTGCGGCAATCCAAGCCGGACATCTTAGGCAATCCGGAAGTTACCGCATTGCAGGCCGCCAAGCTGATCAAGAAGTACGGCCCGCAGGTTGAAAAACTGTACGGTATCAAGGCGATGCAGGCACTTAAAGACTACGGGCAGATGATGCGGATCATCGGGCGGAACAAGTATGTATCGTACAGCAAGGGCAGTACGACCACCGAAAAGATGGATGTTGGCGGTAAGATGGCCGAAAACCTGTCGAGTCTGCTTGCCGTATCGTCAGGCCACGGCTGGCAGTTTTCCGCCGCTAAGAACCTGTTAAAATCCGCTCTGGAGCCGGTACTGGCAGGCAACAAGCAGAAGGTGTCGGCCATCCTACAGGAAGCGTTGATCAACCCGCAGGCTGCCGAAGTGCTGATGAGGATTGCCAAGGCCAAACCGGCAACGGTCAGCGAGAATGCCGCCAAGTGGCTAAAACCGATACTGGTGCAGATGCAAGTATCCAGCAAGCTGGCGACCGAACCCACCCCGCAGGAGGACACCACTGATGCCACACCTTAACCCGGCGGTCAAACAGCGCGGCAAGCTGTTTATAGGCACAGTGGCGGACAGCCATGCAACTATTCGGGAACGCCATCACCTGACCGGCGGCCTGGAGGGTTTCAGCCCATCCAACGCCCCGAAGATGTGGCTAACCCGCCTGATGGCACTCGACTGGTTGAAACGATTCGAGCCGGACATCTTCGGCAAGACGAGGGGCAAGCTACCACCGGAGGGGCTGCATAGCCACATCTACGCTGCTGCCAAGGGTGTCGTGCAAAAACTTACCAAGGCGGAACGCACCCCGCCGCCCGAGCCGGAACCGGAACCGACCGCTGCCGAGGCGGTGGACCTGTCGGATAAGACGGCCATCGTCTATGACCGCGGCGGTCTGTACCTGTACTGCGCCGAAAAGTTGGCTGAAAAATACAAGCGTGTAATGTACTATCTCGCCGATGCCGACGCATATCCGACCAGCCAGAAACACACTATTGGTGCGGGTCTACCGAATGTCGAGCGGATCGCGGATTTCTGGAAGCACTTAGACGAAGCGGATGTTGTCTATTTCTTCGACTGCTATGATGGCGAGTTGCAACACTACCTGCGCGGCAAGGGCTACAAGGTCTTCGGGTCAGGCCGCGGCGAGCGGGTCGAGATTGACAAGGTGAAATTCCTTGACATCCTCGGCGAATTGGAGCTGCCATGTGCTGAAACCTACCAAGCGCAAGGAATGGATGACCTGAAAAAGTACCTGACGGAGCACGACGGGCAGACCCTCTTCCTGAAGAACCTGCACCGTGGCGATTTCGAGTCCCGCAAGTTTACCAGTCTGGCACAGTCCAAGCCATTCCTCGACGACCTGCGGAAGAGGGTCGGCACGGCGTCCGATACGATGGAAATCCTCGTACAGCACAAGATCGATGCCGACTTGGAAGTAGGCTATGACGGCTACTGTGTCGATGGTGAGTTTACAGGCAACTGCATTATCGGGTATGAAATTAAGGACAAAGGTTTCTGCGGCAAGGTGTTTGAAGAACCGCCGGAAATCGTCAAGGGCATTAATGACGCTTTCGGCCCGGTACTTGCCAAGCTGGGCTACAACGGCAACTACAGTACGGAAATCCGGGTGACGAAGGATGGCAAGCCGTACTATATCGATGCTACCTGCAGGGTACCGAGTCCTCCGGGGGAAGTCCTCTGCGAGCTCTACGAAAATTGGTCGGAGGCAACCTGGCAGATCGCCCATGGCATCGTGCCAGAACTCGAACCAAAAGCTGCGTACTGTGCGGAAATCATTCTGACCTCGGCATGGCATGAGCACCATGAGCTCCATGTGTCCATCCCGAAAGCAATCCGCCAGTTTGTCAAGCTGAAAAACCACACGATGCGGGACGGCGAGTTTTACTGTGTGCCCAATGGCAACGGGGGATTCTTCGGCGCGGTTGTTGCATGGGCTGATACGTTGGATGAAGCGATAGAGCTGGTTCTTGACCGCGCCAAGCAGATCGAAGCCGACGAGCTGGACTACGACGACAGCCTGTTTGACGCAGCACGGGAACAGATCGAAGCGGGGGAACGGCATGGAATCGAGTTCTGACATGAAACGCATCGTCGTAGAGTTCGTGCCGCAGCATAAGCAGACATACCCGACCCTGGGAGACTATGGTGAGAACGAGCATAATGTCTGGTTTCGGATTACTTCTTTCCCAGACAATCCGGCCTACTCCATAGCCGTCCTACTGCACGAAATCCTTGAATTTTACCGTAACAAGCAGCTCGGCATTACGACCCGCCAGGTTGACGAGTTTGACCTGTCACACCCGGAACTTGACGACCCCGGCCTATCACCCGCCGCGCCATACCATAAAACTCACATGGAGGCTGATGCACTGGAACGGCTTGCCATCCTGTTCTTCGGTGAAGACTGGGTTGAGTATGAAGCCGCAGCCGCCAAACTGTTTGAAGGAGTCACCCCATGTCCTTAGTCAACCTCTGCCCACCCCTTGCCTACCGCGAGTTTACCGATGCCGGAGCGCCCCTTGCCGGGGGTAAGCTGTACACTGCTCAACCCGGCACCGTGGCGGGTCCGGCGCAGTCCTTTCCGAAAGCGACCTACACCGACGCAACGGGCAACGTGCAGAACGCCAATCCGGTGGTCCTCGACTCGGCAGGCCAGGCAAACGTCTGGCTGAATGGCTCGTACAGCATGGCACTCTACGATGCTGCCGGGATATTGGTTCGGGCGACCGACGGTGTGGCCGGATCGGGCGGGGGGGCTTCGGCAGACTCGGTTACTTACATCTACGCCGACGCCACCAGCGGTCAATATAACGCTAACATTCTTGCCGCCAACAATCCGGCTGCGCCTGGGGTGTATGAGATAAGCAAGATTGATGCTTCTGGTAACTCGGTGGTAATCACTCCGGCGACCGGTACCGTGCTGGGAGCGGCGAGTGTAAGTCTAACCAAGCAGGGCGAGGGAATTAGACTGAAACGGTACACAACGGGTAATAACTGGATGGTATCAGGTGAGCGGCAGCCGCATCGTGGCGCTGTTGTGTATAACAATTCTACCAGCCGAGCGGCCAACATCACGTGGGCAGCGGAGCTGTACGACACAGACGGCATCCACGAGGGAGTTACCCATCCGTCCCGGCTGACCATGCCGGTGGGTGCGGCTTGGGCCAAGTTTAAAATGCAAACCAACTATGTGGCGGCTCCGGCTGGTTCGGCAGGAGACCCGAGCGTATTTTTGATAAAAAATGGCGGTTCAGGGGGGAGTTACGTTGGGTCAGCTTTCCTGCAAACCGCCGCAGGTCTGACCGGCAGTAAGTTAGGTGTGGTTCTCGAAACCGCCTGGATACCGGTTGTTGCGGGGGATTACTTCGAAATTTCTACGTCCCATGATTTTATGACTGATACAACGGGGGGACTTAACTGGTTTTCGGTAGAAATAAAATCGTATTGACAAAGTGGTACAACGTGGTACAATCCTTTTAACCAAAGGAGGTATCACCTATGAAAAACACATCGATCAGGCTGAGTGCAGAAGCGGAAAAAGCGTTGGGGTGGCTGAAGGAACAGACCGGGGGATTCAATTTGAGCAAGGCTATAAATCAACTGATAATTCTGACCGCAAAGGCAAAAGGGTGGCTCGGCTGTCTGCTGGCTGTCGTGCTGCTGGCAGGGTGTGGTGACGGTGGTGGGCAGCCTGTTGTGGGTCGGACTCCCGGTGCAACAGGTGTGTACTATGATGCTGTCGGGTATCATTCCATAAGTAACAAAATGCTGCCAGACACGGCACTGTCTATTCAAGACGATTTTGCGAAAACAAAACAGTGCGTCAGGGAGCATTACGCCGGACCCGTATACGATGGCATCCCGCGGATTGTCGAGTTCGCTGGGGTATTTACCTGCTTCGGACAGTGGGCATCAAGGGGATGTACTGATACATCAACCGATACGATCACCATTGCGATAGCCGACGTGCCGGGGTTTACCAACCCACATTATGCGCTGTCCCATGAAGCAATCCACTGGCTGACCGGGCTCGGTAACGAATACCATGGTTCACCGCTATTTACGGCTTGCGAATTGCCAATATAAAAACCACCTGAAGGAGTACCCCCCAAATGGCCGAGCCTTGCAAACAGGAAGATAAGATAACAGCCATCAACAGCACACTTGCTCGGCTTGAAGACGGCAACGGCAGAGTGTTGCTAGTACTAGAGCGGATCGCCGAGCAAGGAGCTTTCATCAAGTCCCTGCAAGAACAGGCAAACCGTCAGGAAAAAGACACCGAAAACCTGTTTAAACGGATGCGGGACATCGAGATAACCGTAGAGGGTGACAAGGTTAAGATAGGGGGGATCGTCGCGGGCGTTTCCCTGTTCGTCAGCGCCATCACTGCGTTTATCGTGAAACTGTGGAAATAACCTGTACAGACTGCCCGTACTGCGGTAAGCCGGAATGCATTTATAACATTTATTGCCCGTTACTTACGAAGGAGAAACCCGATGAACAAGCTGGACACCCTCGAACCTGATTTTAAGCCGCTGGTCGAACAGCTCATAGCCAAAGTGAATGATGCCACCGGTTTGTCATGGGGCATCAGCGACGGTCGCCGGACTATGGCGCAACAGGCTGCTATCTACGCTCAAGGTCGGACCGCCCCCGGCAAAGTAGTCAGTAATGCTCCCCCCGGCTCGTCGGCCCACAATTTCGGATTGGCGGTTGACCTCTGGCCTATAAAAAATGGGGATTTCGATTGGGGTACAGCCGACAAAGTGTTTAAGGTTATGGCGGACATTGCCGTATCTCTCGGGTTGACTGCCGGGTACTACTTCCATAGTATTCACGACGCCCCCCACGTGGAGCTGTCCCGTTGGAAAGAGCAGCAAGCCCTCTGGAAAGCGGGTAAGCTGGAGGTCGCCTGAAATGATCAAGCTATGCGCCGAACTATGCAAACAGAGTTACGACGATGCCGCTACCGGGTACGTCGAAGTTGAAGACCTGCGGTACGGCATCCGCCAGACCGACACCCACATCATTGTGGTTATCCGAGGTACAGCCAACGCGGAAAACTGGCTGCGGGATGCCGATGTGATACCGAAGAAATCCTGCCGGGGATTCATCGCACACGCCGGGTTCGTCAATTCATTTCAAAAGTTATGTGCGGCGGGGCTGCTGGGGGCCATTCCGACCGGCAAGCCAATCATTGCCACCGGGCATTCGCTGGGCGGCGCGGTGGCAACTCTGCTGGCCGAACGGCTTAACTGCCGGCTGATTACTTTTGGCTCGCCGCGGGTATACTTCCGGTTCTTCAGTACGCCGGTACTCGACCATGTAAGGGTTATCGGCGAGGACGATCCGGTACCAGGCATCCCCCGGATTATGTACCGGCACCTGACCAACCCTATCGTGCTGACGGACGACGGATTGCCGATTGACATTTCCGATCATTTTATGGCAACGTATCTGGCAAAACTCGCCTTACGGGAGGATATAGAATGAGCATCGTCATACCAACCATCGCCAGTGTGGCTACTGCGGTTGCAGCCGCCGATCATTTTCTCGCCAACTCGAAAGCCGTCATTCAGAACAGCGTGGGGCCGTTCTTGTGGGCTCTCATTACCCGGCAGCCATGGAAGGCTGTACTACATCAGGAGGAAGAAAAAATGCTCCAACTTTCCGGTATTACCTCGTTTTTTGCAGGTCTGAAAGAAGAACTCGTCAAGGCCGAACCGATCATGGATGAATGCCTCACCCTGATCGACAAAGCGGCCAAGCTGTCGGAAGTCATTGCGCCGTTCTGCGGTCAGGCGGCCCCCGCAGTTGCCGAAGGTGCGAAGATAGCCGACGGTCTGGACCTGGCAATCAAGTCGGCCCTCGAAGCGCACATTGCCGCCGGCAGTACCCCCGAAAGTGCTGCGGTCGCTACCAGCGCCGTACTTCAGGCTGTCGCTGCGTCAGGTGTCGTTTCAGATACGGGGCATGTTGCCGAGCTGCAGAACATCGCTGCTATTGTGACGGCTCTCAACCCCGCCGCGCAGAACCTCGATCCCTAGTCCTTCCGGTACCGCCGACCGCGCCAGCCGCCAGCTGCCTTAACCGGCCAGCTGGCGGCCCACGGCGGCATCTGTGACATTATCCGCTCGAACTCTTCGACCGACCCCCAACCTTTCGGTACTTCGGCTACAATTTCGTCATGCACATGGAGTACAATCGGGTACCCGGCTTTATCCAGGTTCAACATGCTGTACGCCAGAATGTCGCGGGCTACGGCCTGAATAACATTTTCCGCCAGCTTCGGCCCGTAGGTGTCGAGTTTCATCCAGCCGACCGGTCCATTCAAGTAGTTGCTGTTCCACCCCATGTAGGTCAGGCGAAGTGTCTGTTTACCCCATGAAGTTGTACCCATTTCCAGCCGCGGCGTGTGGTATGTGAGATTGCGGCCCGACGGCAGACGACAGTACAGCACGTTGTCCTTCACGCCATAAGCTACGTCTCGAAACTGATAACACCGGCCCGGATGTTGAACTGCTAAAAATGCCGCATCTTGCAGGCCATACCAAAAACCCAGCGGCTGTCCCTGGTACCCCTGACCAGCAATGGCCGGGCTGGCGATCCGCCATGCCTTGACGTTTTCCTGTATCTCGTCGTCAGTCATGAACTCGTCGGCACCGAAGTTTTTCCAGGCACCAAGACCCCCACCGTACTGTGACGCCAGCGAAGCTACTTTGCCCAGTTTACGGTGTGGATGATGCTTGTCGTTTTCTTTCTTATAGTTCAAGTACTCTTCGACGGGCCGCCCTGTCACTTTGCTGGCCGTCGCTTCATATATCTTACAGTGGGTGTTGAATACATCCATCTGCCATTCTTCCCCCGCCATAAACGCCATCACGACGGCTTCGATAGCTGAGAAGTCCGAGCAGATCAGGTCGCGGCCCGGCGATGCGGCAAACAGCCCACGCAGACAGCCGGAAATGGTGTCTACCGCATTGCCATACGCCTGTTCGACGGTATACAAATCGCGGCTCGCCATGACCAACAGTGCCCGTTCGACCTCTTCAGTAGGCAGACCACCGGGCATGTTCTGCGGCTGAGGTCCGCGGCCCGCCCATCTGCCTGTCCGGTCAGCCCCGCAGAACGCAAACAAGTCCCGCAGCCGCCCATCCGCTGACAGACGGCGCTCGATGGCAAACAGTTTCTTGACCGAAGCGGCGCCAAGCATGGACCGGATTTCAAGGACCCGCCGGACCGCACCCTGCACGTCAGCCCGTTGCAGCAGACTTTCAACCGCCTCGGCATCCAGGGAGGCGGTCGGCAGTCCTTGCGCGGCCAGCCAGGCGGTTATCTTCGCCAACTCACCGGCTGACTGCACGGCACCACCGGTAAGCTGCTGCAGCTCGGCGGTGTACCGTGCCTCGGCCTGCCGGAATATCATAATGCAGTTCTGCAACGCTTCCTGGTCGATGTGAACACCTCGGATGTTGATGCGCTGGTCGAGCTGCCACAGTTCCAGCTCGGCGGCTGACAGGTCGGGGCATCGCTCGCTGATAGCTGATTCGGCTTTTATGTCCTGAATGTTGTAGGTGTACAGCTCGGCTTGTGCAGTGGGGTCGGTACATCGTCCGCCTGGTCGCTTGGCGGTCGGCTGCTGGGGAACGCACAGCTTGCGGATCAGGGCTGCGCCTTTGCTGTCCTTCTGTTCGGCAACCCGCAGCACTTCGGCGGCTTTTTCCAGCTTGCCGGGTAGCGAGTGGGCGCGGCACTTTGCCATTGAGCAGCGTTGCTGACTGACGGGCAGCGGCGGCCAACCCATCCGCTTGTGGCAGACGTTATGCCAGATGTAGAACTCAAACCCCGAGTTGTGGGACTCGATCAGACCACCCGCCGCGATGTGGTTAAATAGATCGGTGGGTGGCGACATGCCGGGTACCCACAACCGCGGACCGATACGGTCTTTCAGGTCGTAGGCGAGGGACAGCACCACCGTAGACGGATGTTCGGAATAGACCGGCGCACCGACAGCCGCCAGACCGGGACCCGTCTTGGTTACGCCATGCCACCGTCCGTCCGGAGTCTGGTAATACCCGGCTTCTGAATAAACTTCAAAGTCCATGGACGGCAGGATTGTTGACCAGCTTGTGCCGGCGGGTACCCTCACCCCGCCACCATCTCATACATCAGTACCAGCGTGGCCGACCGAATTACCGGCAAAACGACAATCAGCTGGATGTACAACGGTCCTTCCCCAGCGATCCGCAGTCTGACGGTCGGACGGTCCGGCACCAGCAGCTTACGGGCATTAAGCAGCATGTCGGCAAGCATCACTGCGTCAAACCGCGCTTCGCCGTTCGCTTCAGGTGGCATCCTGCCGAGCAGGCTGGTAAAATCCGGTATGTTGGTGGGCCGACCGTCGGCGTACATCAGGCACTCGATGCCGTCGGTAAACATTATCTGCCCGTCGAACAGCGCAACCGTCACCCGTTCGCCCGACAGCTTGGCAAGCAGTTCCTTTGCCGCAGCGGTGGGCAGAGCAAATATCGGACTACCGGCGTGCGGGTGACTGACCGCCAGGCTGATGGATGCCAGCTGTTGCCAGGTACAGCCGTGGACCAGCAGGGTGCCGGACTGCGACAAGTCAAAAAACACGTGGTTGAGGTCAGGCGAGTGGCCCGACGTGTGGATGACCGCCAGATTGACGGCTTGCTTAAATTCTTTTATGGGTATCATAATCGACAGCTCCCTGTTAAATCGTAAACATACAGTGGTGTCCGTTTACAACTCTTTCTGATCTTTTCCATTGCCTCGGAAAATCCGCATTCCCGCCAGAATACACCGTCAACGTCAATCTTAAACCTGCCGCGTCTGCTGCCGGGGTGATACAGCATTACATGAGATCGACCTGTTACCAGATTATCGCAAAACCGTTATCCTTTTATCGCCACTATCTGAGTTTTATGGGTTTTTGAGCATGTCGCGCAAAGAACCGACCAATCTCCCACATTGCCTAGCTTGTACCGCTCAAATTTTGAAAGTACCTCTCCTGCTACTTTGGCAAAAGGACGGTCTTTGTTCCACATATCCTCCTGCTCGTATTGCAAATCGGCATCATAAAAAGCCTTGCCGCCACATACATCGCACGATCTATAATCTGCACCCGCCATGATATTGCTCCTTTTAGCTTCGCTACCCCAAAGGGTAACCATTGGCTGTTGCGGTGAACCCGCAAAGCCTCAAGCCGTTAAAATCTGCTCCCAAGTTTTCTCCACTCGGAAGGATGGCGTTTGGCAATTCGCATTAGTTCTGCTAGTTCACTTTCCGATGCGAATTGCCTGTATTCACCCTCTATCTCAAATATTAATTGATTGATTGGCTGCAAAATTTCTTCAGTATGGAAATCTCGCAAATATCTTAATTTTCGGCGCAAGCAAAGAGGGCATGTTGCGTGTTCGGAATTATCCGTCCATACAACATCACTTATTTCTGCGCCACACCACATATTAACCGTGTCAAATAGGTGTATTGCGCCACTGCGTACAACGTCCTCAATGGAAGCATAGTTCCACCGAGCACCAATAAAAACATCATCATAGGTTCGTTGCATCCATTCAGGATACTGTATTGGTATTGTCTGTGTAGATAAATTGTCCATGATTTTAACCAGTCATTCGTGACTGACCTCCGCTGCGCTACGGCAGCACAATTTTGTCGTTATCCCTGTAGTGATTTCAGGAAGTCCCACACTGTGCGATATTCCTCATTACGGTAGCTTCCAGCGGCGTAAATCCGAGTTTCGCCGTGATTGTGGCCATCCCGTTGCAGAAAATCCTTGCAGCCCTGTTCCGTGAAACAGGCCGTGACAAACTCCCAGCGATCCTTGTAGCCGGCACGACTGAAAGTGTCAGGCTCTTCAAGTGTGTCGTCATATTTCGCTTCCAGTTTCTTGGCTTTGGCCTTGGAGACCTCGCAGCCTTCATCATCTAGCCAGATATGATTGTCGGTGTATCGGGTGTCATAGCCGTAATCCCGGACTTTCTCTTGCACGATGAACAGCGGCGCATCAGTAATTCGGTTGTCTTGTGTACGAACCAACTCGCCAATAGCCAACAGATCGGCAGAGAGGGGATAACAAGCAGATGAACCGCCCTCTCCTCCGTTCAACAGATGTGCATTGCTACCGTCAAACAACTCGTCAACTTTTCCCATAATTCCCCCTATGGTGGTCATCCGCCGAACCGTTATAGTGCTCTATGGCCCTTCGTCGATGTCGTCAATTTCTGACCGGAAAATTTGCCATGCTTTGAGAAAATCCGCCGCTTCGTTTTCAGGAATATAAATGGCATTTTCATAGGTGTCATGCTCAAAATTCCACCTAGTATTCCTAGTAACTGCATGTAGGCCGTTCGGTATCAACTCAGTGTCAGTGGGCTTATTTTTGCGGACCAGTTTTTCAATGTGCTGAACGTCCGCCATCGGCACCAATACTGTTTTGCCGTCGTAAATTGATTCTTTCGCTTTTCCCATAATTGTCTCCTTTGCAAATTTGATGGTTCGCACTATAACCATTGCGTGGAAACAGGCGCAAAAACCCGCGCTGTTCACGCAACAGCCGTTATATTTACTCTGCAACCTCATCGTATTTGCCGTGAAGTTCATCCCAGAGGTAATTGACCGATTCAACAAGGTCGATATTCTCAGGGCCAACAACCTTGCCGTTTTTCCGGAATGCCACCATATTTACAAGGAGTTTTTCCATGACCACTGCACAGCTTGCAGGATTGTCAAAAGTGAATGTCACTGTGGCATTATCAATATCTTCACCCGATACCATCATGCCGTCTTGCCTGTCCAGATCATCAGGATTTTTAGCACCGACCTTGCCAGCGCCGCGCCCTTGTTCAAACAGCACGTGTTCAATTTCCCCATTGCCGCACTGAGTTATTAAAATGTCACCTTTTCCAAATCTCAAATTCATTTGTCATGCCTCCTGTTTTGGGTATGTCCGAGCCACAAACCACGCTTCATTTTTCCCTGGTGACTGGCGTTTCGGCAATTGCCGCTTATCATCACAACTCCAATAAACTGTGCAGAACTGGCAGCCGTGCGGAGATTTTTCACATTTCCCGTATTTCATTCAACCGTGTCCGGGTACTCTGGATCTTCCGGGCATGGGCAAAAATCAGGGAATTGCTTAGTAGATATAATTTCCGCATTCGGTATTAGGCAACAGCCGTGAACATTCACGCCGAAATTATCCTCCATGAATGCCGGGCACTCTTCGCAACTTTCAACCAGTTCGCTGTAAATCCTCATTTCTTCCCCCAGTCATGTTTCAGCCCATGCAGGCACCGCTTACAAGTAACTTCGCCCTTGTCCTTTTCGTGCATCAGAAACGCCGGGGCATTGTCTACCTTAATCCCGCAGAGTATTTTTTCACCATTGAACCAGTGAACAGGTTTCATTTGCATTCCTCCTGATATTTGCAAAAATCGCACGTTGACGAGCCCGGGGCGTAATCTCCTAGACAATCCGGTTCGCCGCTATCATCGTCAAAATCCTCACCCACCAGATCATCAGTAATCGTTCCTCTGCCGCAACAGAGCTGGCAGGAAGGGTCTAAATATCCGTTCATGCCTACGCACTCAGGGCACAACATCACAAAAACCCCTGTTGCAGACACGCCTTGAATGCCTCAATAATGGCAGTGTCAATGTCCACCTCTTCCCCGCCATTCGCCCCGCCTATGCCGTCCTCATCCCATGTGTGCCATGCAGTAGTATGATAGACTGAAGCGATAGACTGCTTCTTCCTTCCGATAGGGTACAAGTCAAGCTGAAGCGGATTCATGCCCGTAATTTCCCACCGTGCAACCGGCTCGCCATCAGGAAACAGCCGGGTGTATCTTGATAATGCGGGGTCTATCCCCATCTGTGCCGCCTCTTCGTGTAAGAACCTTTCAGTATAGTAAGGTTTCACCAAATCCTCCTTTCGTAAATATAACAAAACGCTCGAAGCCGACCGCTGCGCGGCGGTTCAGCTCAAGCCGTTATAAAAAAAAGGGCGGTCAAGGAGCTTTTGTGTTCTAGGCTCTTTTCGACTCTTACCTAACACTTAGACCCTCGTTATTACGGCAGCATGTACCCCTCGGATATAAGCAGCGCGTCAGTCCACGCCGGATTCTGTTTGAACTGTTCGTAAGTGGCACCGTTCGCCTTGGCGGTCATTACGTGCGCCGGGGCGGCGGGCGGCGGTGCCATCGGGGGATTCAAGAAGTCCGGCGCGGGAGCTACAGCGCCGGGTATCGCCGGACCCGCCGGTGGTGCATACGCAGCTTGCGGACCCGCCGGTGGTGCATACGCAGCTTGCGGACCCGCCGGTGGTGCATACGCGGCTTGCGGACCTGCCGGTGGTGCGTACGCAGCTTGTGGACCCGCTGGTGGAGCATACGCAGCCGGCGGACCTGCCGGTGGTGCATATGCTACTTGTGGACCCGCCGGTGGTGCCCCGCCGAATGCCGCCGCGGCATCCACCCCACCAACAGGCAGACG
>Ga0134124_10000754_pt1 | contig 26039 bp, 29 predicted proteins | sample KB304_FD_96880 | JGI IMG/M metagenome (GOLD analysis project Ga0134124, IMG submission 96880) | Terrestrial soil microbial communities without Nitrogen fertilizer from Kellogg Biological Station, Michigan, USA - KB3-0-4 | ecosystem: Environmental > Terrestrial > Soil > Unclassified ... | reverse complement strand
TTTCTCCTCTGCGTCCTCGGCGTCCTCTGCGGTTGATTCCGAGCCACTGAGCAGGAAAAACCGCAGAGGACGCCGGGGACGCAGAGGACTGCTTGCTGGCAACACGCTAATACCCCACTACCCAAAGTTCATATTCTCTCAGTGACTTGGCGGCTGTGTGGTTGACTGTCCCGGTTAATACCCCAGCGCCATTCCGTCCTTGCGCGGATCAGAGCCGCCCATCAACGCCCCGGTCGCGAGATCGATCATAATCGCCTGGCCTCCGCCCATCGACGCGCCCGATTGAGTTGCGCGCTGATGGCCCTTTGCGATCAAGCTGCCGATGGTCGGCTCGGTCATCGCGTCTTCGAGTATAACGCGGTTGCCGCTGAGGTAGCGAAAACGCGGGGCCTCGATCGCCTGTTGAAGATTCATTCCAAGATCGATCATGTTTGTGAGAACCTGCACGTGACCTTGCGGCTGAATTGCGCCGCCCATCACGCCAAATGACAAGAAGAGCTTCCCGTCTTTGAACACCATCGCGGGAATGATGGTATGAAATGGCCGCTTGCCCGGCTCGATGCGGTTCGGATGTTTTGGATCCAGCGAAAAGCCCGCTCCTCTATCATGCAGAACGACGCCCGTGTCGCCGGCGACTATTCCGGAGCCGAATTCTTCGTAGAGGCTGTTGATAAACGATACCGCGTTGCGGTCCTTATCGATCACGGTGAAGTAGGTCGTGTCGCTTTCGCCAGGCACGATCCCGGCCTCCGGACTCTCAATCGCGTGATCCGGATTGATCAGCGCGCGACGGCTCGCGGCGTATTCCTTTGAGAGCAACTGCCGCACCGGCACCTTCGCGAAAGCCGGATCGGCAATGTATCTGTTGCGATCGGCGAACGCGAGCTTCGTCGCTTCGATGAGCGTGTGATAGTAAAGGTCAGGCCTCGTGTTCATCGACGCGAGGTCGAAGCCCTCGAGGATGTTCAGCGCCAGCAACGCGGTCAGCCCCTGACCGCTCGGCGGGCATTCGTACACTTTGTAGCCGCGATAATCTGTCGCGATAGGCTCGACCCATTCTGACTTATGCTCCGCGAGGTCCTGCATGGTTAGGAAGCCGCCGTTCTTCTGGCAATAGTCGACAATCGCGCGCCCGATTTCTCCCTTATAAAAAGCGTCGCGTCCTCCACGAGCAAGCGTGCGAAGAGTGCGCGCGAGATTCTTCTGACGAAAGATCTCGCCTGCGCGCGGCGCTCTCCCGTCGATCAGATAGTTGGATGAGGCGGCCGGCGTCTTTCGAAGTTTGTCGGATGATCCCTCCCAGTCACGCGCGGCTTTTTCCATCACCGGAAATCCGTTCTCGGCGTATTCGATCGCGGGCGCAAGCAGATCGGCGAGCTTCATCGTGCCGTACTTCTCGACTAGCGTGACCCAGCCATCGAATGCGCCGGGCACGGTAATCGGTTCCATGCCTGTGATCGGCATGTTCTTGATGCCTTTTCGCGTGAAGTGATCGAGGCTCAACGCACGCGGCGCGCGGCCACTCGCGTTCAAGGCCTTTAGCTCGGCGGTCTTCGACCAGTAGACAAGCGCGAACATATCGCCGCCGACTCCGGTCATCATCGGCTCGGTAACATTCAGCACCGCAGCCATCGCTATCGCAGCGTCGACCGCATTGCCTCCTCGCTTCAGTACCTCGAGCCCGACCTGTGATGCCAGCGGCTGGCTGGACGCCACCATCCCGTGCTCGGAGCGAACGATCGAGCGGCCCTGCTTGATCTGCGAGGACCATTGCCTGCCGTCTGAGTGAGTTTTATCGCTTGATATCATCGAGACAATAAGAGAGGTAACACAAAGCACCGCGCATGAGATCGAGCGCGGGAAAACGCGATTCGACTTGGACATAAGTCCTCCAGGAAAACCGTTTCGAGATGCCTGTTCGTAGTTCGGCCTGGGAGCGCAGGCATCCTGCCTGCTTTGTCGTTGCGCAGTGCCAGGCAGGCAAGGATGACTGCGCTCCCAGGCCGAACTACGAACTGGCATTTTGAACTTCAATCTAAGCCCCGTAATTCTTGTTCGGATTCGGCGCCATGAAAACCAGCAGCACCAGCGGATTTTGCGATTCATTCCGAACGCCGTGCTCGACATCCGCGGGCGCGATCACGATCTCATCCGGGCCCAGATCGCGTTCATCATCCCCGATGTGAAACCTGCCGGTTCCTTCAAGCACGACGTAAATCTTATCGGCGTCGCGATGCGCATGGCGCTTTTGTTCCTGGCCGGGCTCGAGACAATAGATGTCAGTGAACATCCGTTCGGTTTCGAACAGATTCACCTTTTCCATCTTGTCCGGAGAAAACCGCCGCTCGATTTTTAGGTTCTTGCTTTCCACCGTTAACGATTCTACGACGCCGGGCGAGTCGAACCTCGATGACACGTAAAGCACGTCACTCGAGTTGCCGTCCCAAGTTTGGCATTCGTGTCGCGCACCAGTTGAATCATCTTGCGCGCGGTCTGCTTCGTGGGCTTGTCGTCCTTCTCGAACTGGTCCTTTATGTGGCAATAAGTACAGTCGACGCCAAGCGAGGACTTGAACGCAAACATGACTTTCATCAGGCGTTCGGATGGAATGCCTTTGAGAAGCTGTATGTTCTTGTACTTTTGCTCGGCGCGTTCTTCCTTGCTGCCGGCAGGCAGCGGATCGAGCGACGGAAGCTCGGCAGCCGAGCCGGTCTGCCCGGGCGGGCCGAGCGTGGGGCTTGCGGAACTTGCGGCATCGGATGCTCCCGGCTTTCCCTCGGGGAGCGGAGGAGCGGGGATGGTCTGGCCGGTGTCGATTGGCGGATGCCCGGGCGGAAGCGCTTGTCCTCCATTGCTGCTGTTGACCGAGGCCTCTTTCGATACGCCGCCCGATGCCGCCGGCTGTTGAGCGGCGTTACCGGACGGACCTACCCAGTTGGCTACAATAAAGCCGAGCACCAACCCGGCTACCACGCCTATGATTCCATAGCTTATGTATTCTTTATTCATGATTCATGCCTGAGGGTTCCAATGGATTCGAGTTTGACTAACGTCTGCGCTGAGCGAATTATTATCGATCTTCGGATCGATGAGGATTCTAGCACACGGGCTATTCGAGATCGAATCAGCGATGAGGAGCGCTCAGGTTGATGGACCAGCGAACAACAGATACTCCAGCGCTGCGACGGGCGCTTCGGTCGAAGGAATACTTCACGCTCGCGTTCGGCACGATGGTCGGCGTCGGGTGGATGGTGGTCATCGACGATTGGCTCACGCGAGGCGGCGCCGTCGGGGCGATGCTCGGGTTTCTGATCGGCGGCCTCGTGCTGATTCCCATCGGCTACGTCTACGGCCGCTTGACCGAACGCCTGCCGGATGCCGGAAGTGAGATCGCCTACACAGGCGAGGTGTTCCCAAAGAAAGTCAGCTTCGCCACCGGATGGATGATGACTCTGGCATACCTGATCGTCTGTCCGTACGAAGCGGTTGCCATTGGACGCGTCGGTTCATATGTCTTCCCGCAACTGAACTCAATCGAGCTGTATCGCGTCGGCGGTTATCCGGTCTATCTTCCTCACCTTCTGGCAGGACTGTTGTTGACCGCAATGATAGTGCTGGTCAACTATCGAGGCGTTCGGCTTAGCGCGACGTTTCAGAACCTGACCACGTTCGGACTGCTTGCGATCTTCGCGATATTCGTCACGCTTGGTTTGTTCAAGGGCGATACCGCAAACTGGCGGCCGCCCTTTGCGGACAACCGGGGGGCGCTCGGAGGATTAGTCTCCACACTGCTGGTGCTTCAGATCGTGCCGTACTTCATGACCGGGTTTGAAGCCGCGCCCAAATGCTCGGAAGAAGCTCACGCCGATTTTCAATCTAGACACTTCGTCCGAGTGATTTTCATGGCGCTTGGCGCGGGCATTTTCTTTTACGTGACGATCATCGGCATAGTGACTCTCATTCAGCCGTGGCAGTCGCTGACGGAGGAACGATTCGCGACCGCCGTCGCTTTCGAGCGGGCATTCGGATCGCGAGCGCTGGTTCAGTTGATAATGTTCGCGGTTCTGCTGTCGCTGCTGAAGATTTTCAACGGCAACTTCCTTACATCGACGCGATTGCTGTTTGCGATGGGACGCCGCGAGTTGCTCGACGCGAGGCTGGGGCGTATCGATAAGCATTTCCGAACCCCGGGCGTTGCCGTTCTGTTTGTAGGGCTTCTCACCGCGGCCGCATCGTTTCTGGGACAGGCGGTGCTTGTTCCCATTTCAGAAGTAGGCTCGCTCGCGGCCGCCGTCGGATGGCTTGCGACCTGCCTCGCGTTCTCGGCGGGCGCAGGCGGCGTGGCGACGACCGCGCGGCTCAGAATAATAGGTTATGCCGGCAGCACGGTTGCGATCCTGTTGATCCTGATGAAAGTTGTTCCGATCGTGCCGGGAAGTTTCGGAAAGTATGAGTATCTCGCGCTGGCCGGATGGATTGCGTTGGGACTCGTGATGTGGAAGCGGCGCAACGCAAATAAGCCGACTTAGCAACGGCGCCCGTTTTCGGCTTAACGTCGATAAGAATAACAGGTTGGGAAGAGGGACTTGTCCCCGCCCGATCAGCTTGTCAACGAAGCCAGCGGGGACAAGTCCCTCTTCCCAACCTGCTATTCGTTATCGAACTGCACACAAAATCGACGACTCTACGGCAGCGAACCCTTCGCTACCATCCACGGATGAACGTCAACGGTCAAGCGTCCGGCCTTGACCGCCGGGTCTCCTTCGGCGAGCGCCTTCGCCTCATCCAATGAACCGACCTTGAATATGAACACGCCCGCGTCGTTCCCCGCGTTCTCGAACGGACCGGCGATCACAAGCTTGCCGGTACCAGCCATCGCGACAATGTTGGCCATGTGATCGGCTTGCAGCTTTTCAGTTTCCGCCGTCTTCTCGGGCGTCCATTTCGGACCTCGACGCAGAAAAGCGAAGTAGTAGGTCGACATCTTCAGCGGCTGCTCAGGCGGCTTCATGATTCCTTTTGCCGCCCACCACTTCAGCACCTCGACCGTAAAGAGTCCGGACTTTACAAAAGGATCCTCCTGCTCGATCGCTCTTGCTTCTTCCGGAGAGGAGGCGTTGAAGACGCCAATGCCTACGATAGGATTGTTGTCGAGGAACGGCCCCATCGCGAAAACTTTGCCGTCTGCGATCAGGCCCTGCACGTGTTTGAGATGAGCCTGCAGGAGTTCCTTATTCCTGGTGGTGTCGCCGTCTTTGAAGTTCGAACTCTTAACCAAAAGACATATGTAGAACGTGCCCATCTCATATTTCGGAGCCTGAGCGAGCGCTCCCGGGGCGCCGGCTGTTTGTATTGCAAGTATGGCAAGCAAGGTTGCGAGAGCCATGATCGATCTCGCAGCGCGTGAGCTTCCGGTCCCCAGGCGCGGGCGGACAATTTCTGATTTCAACATATGTGGATTCTCCTTGAGCGGGTTGGGCACGATATTCTATTAAACGTTCTTTACGGCTTTCTTTCAATGTCCCCGTAGTGTTCGCTCATTGGGTTAATGACTTGTAACGTCTGGTCAGTCCTCCGCGTGCTTTGCGGTCCTTTGCGTCTTTGCGTTGAGTATTTGGTCTTGCGCCTTCAATACCAATACTCAGCGCAAAGACAAAGGACCGCAAAGCACGCGGAGGTTATTAAGCAAAGCAGAATCCGGACACTACGCAATGTCCGACAAACTTTTCAGTTTGTTGCGATATAGGTACCACGACAAACTGAAGTTTGTCGGACATTCACCCATGCGGCTACACTTCGGTTGGAGGCAAACCGATGGATCGCGACCGCGACGAACTGATTCGGATACTTCAGGGAGCCTATTCGGGTGAGCTAGCCGCCGGGCTCGCGTATCGAGGTCACTGGAAATCCGTCAGCAGCCCGGATGAAAGAACCGCGATTCAAAAGATCGAGCGCGAGGAAGCAGTTCACCGGCAGCGTGTGGGTGAGATGCTTGATACCCTTGGGGCTGGTCCGCGGAAGGTACGGGAAGCGCGGATGTGGATGATCGGCCGCACGATAGGCCTGTCGTGTCACGCGCTCGGCCGCTTCCTGCCGATGTACTTTGCCGGAAGGCTCGAGAGCGGCAACGTAGTCGAGTACGAAGACGCGGCCGCTCACGCCTCAGCGTTGGGCTTGAGCGAGTTCGAAGCCGATCTGCTTGTGATGGCTCGAGTGGAAAAAGAGCACGAACTCTTCTTCTTAAGTATGGTCGCGGGCCATCGACTGTTGCCGCTGATGCAAGGGATCTTCAAATGGGGACGCTGCGAGACCGTAACGCCTCAAGCGCCCGAGAATATCGGAGCGGAGCCCGAACCCGCGTCGCAGACCTCCAGCGAAGAGACCGCGTTAATTGCGTGTTCGTAGTTCGTCCTTCAGGCGGAAGTTCGTAATTCGGCGTAAATGTTAGAACGAACTTCCGCCTGAAGGCCGAACTACGAAACAGGCATTTCACATGGCCGGACTCCGCTACTTGATTCCGAACTCGGATTGCATGAATAGTTTTACGCCTTCCCGCCCGGTCATCCGCAACCAGACCGGCTGAGTTTCGCTTGCGGCCTCGATCTGAAAAGTGAAGAACGGGCAGCAGAGCCGTTCAAGCGAAACCCACTCGGACAACATCGCGAGCGAGCGCCTCTCTCCGGATAAACGAAACGCGTAGCCGTTGGGCAACTCGCGAATTTCCTTAACCGCGGCATGCAGCTCCGCACTCAGCTCTTTATGATGCGCTCGTTCGGCCGCGCTTAAAGCCGTCATGCTGCAAGCAAAAGGAGCTTCGCTATCGTCGTTCTTCGAGTTACTTGCGTTACTCTGTGTTGTCATACTCTTGCCCGCGGCCGATTGCGAGTCTGAACCTTTAGCTCTCTGTCCGTACGCGAAGCCGGTTTGCATCGCCAACGCGAGAAAGAGCATCACGAGTGGTGTCATTCGGTTCTTCATGTTTAATCTCCCGGTGATTTGCTTTGGTCCTGATCTATAAGTCTCACGAACATGCACATTGGAAACTCTTCGGTGCATTGGCATTGATTCAAACCGTGCGCGATTGCGTCGCGCTGCGCCTGAAGCTGTTTGATCTTTTGATCCAGGATTGCGAGTTTTGTCTTTGCGATGGCGCGCATTTGTTTTGCGGCCGGCGGGCTTTGCTCTCGCAAATGGATCAGCGAGCGGATCTCGTCAAGCGTGAAGCCGTGCCCTTGCGCCCGCTTGATGAAGCGAATGAACGCGACAGCGTCCGTCGAGTAATTGCGATAACCCGATGATAGACGCATCGGCTTTTTGAGCAGACCGCGCCGTTCGTACAGACGCACTGTTTGAATGCTGACTCCCGTGCGCGATGCCACTTCGCCAATACGCATGGCTCAAGCCTCCGTCAAAGCGTTTTGATTTTGCACTCTATAGCTAAGTATAGAGTCAAGAGGAATGTTCTTGCGCGGGGAATACTCAACGCAAAGACGCAAAGGAACGCAAAGATCGCAAAGAAGGCAAGGAACGCAAAGATCTCGAAGCCGGAACCGATCGAACATCAATTCGAGTGCTTATGCTCGGCTTCGGGAATGTCCACGGCCAGCAATCGCTTTGGTTCGTGACCGACTGGAATCGTCGCTACAACTTTCTTTGTTCGAGTATCGATCGCGGAAACGGTGTCGTCGAGCTGGTTGCTTACCCACACAAGCCGCCCGTCCGGATTGATCGATATCCAGTTAGGAAAGCGGCCCACGTCGATCTTCTCCAACTGCTTCAATTCGGGAACCGAGAAAACGTAAACCGCTTTACCGGCCATGCTTGTGACATAGAGTTCGCGTTCGTCGGGTGTCAGCGCGAGGCCGTGCGTGAGAGTGTCGTAAGGCGGTATCTCGGTCCCCGGCGGCAAGGTTGGAAGTTCGACTCGGCGAATTACTTTTTCCTGTTTGAGGTCGACCACCGCGAACCCGTGCAGTTTCGACAGCGCTACATAAGCCAGCGTTTCGTCGCGACGAAGCGCGATTGGCCGCACCCAATCGCCCGGCGCAATCTCAGCAAGCTGCTTGCGCGTGGTCGTGTCGAAGATCGTCATTCGCGAGCCTGCCATCGAGCCGACATAAAGATGGCTGCCGTTGGCCGAGACATATGTGTTGTGCGGCATTGCCGGAGTCTTCAAGCGCTCAACTACTTTCATTGCCGCCGTGTCGACTACGTCCACCGTAGCGTCGTTTCGCGCCGGCACGAAGACAAATCGGCCGTCGCGCGTGATCGAGACTTCATTCGGCGCGCGCCCGACTTTTGCGCGAGACAGCACCCTGTTTGTAGCTATGTCAACCGCTGCGAGCTCATCGGCGCCCTCTACGCTGACGTACAAGGTCCGGCGATCGGGCGAAGTAATCAACCCATGCGGATTGTCGCCGATCTTGATCGAGCCGGCGACTTTCAAAGTCGCTGCGTCGATGATGGTGACGTCGTCGCCTTTTGAGTTCGTAACGTACACCCGTGTAGTCTTGCCGTGATCGGCCGCGTATGCCGCAGACTGTCGGGTCTGCGGAGTGTTCACTGCGCTTAGGATCGGCAAAACAAAAGCCAGCACAGGTAAGATGAGCCTTATTCGTTTCATAGCGGCGACATAATACACCAGGCGTGCTTGCACCGCGATCCGACTTTGCGGTCTCTGCGGTTCTTTGCGTCTTGGCGTTGAGTATTCTCCGCATGTTAACTTTCGCGCAAAGCGGCAAAGACCCGCAAAGCCGCAAAGTATTATCACCGTAACGAATGAATTAGTTGCTAAATCCTTGCCGGTGTTATCATCCTCCTCCGATGTACATCGACTCTCACGCTCACATCGAGGGAAGCGAATTCGACGGGGATCGCGAAGCCGTGATCCAGCGCGCGCTCGAAGCCGGAGTCGAAATCATCGTCTGTGTCGGCGACGGTGAAGTAGCCGCGGACTCTCACGCGGCTGCGTTTAGACTCGCCGAACAATACCCACTTATTTACACCACGGTGGGTGTTCATCCTCACGAAGCGCGGTTGCTTGACGACGATCTCTATGCGCAACTGATGGAACTGTCGCGGCATCCGAAGGTGATCGCGTGGGGCGAGATCGGTTTGGATTATCACTACGACAATTCCCCGCGCGACGTGCAGCGCGAGGCTTTCAGGAAGCAATTGCGAATGGCTCGCGATCGCGGGCTCCCGTTATCGATTCACACTCGCGAAGCCGAAGCCGACACGCTTGCGATTCTCGAAGAAGAATGGAAAGGCTCAGGGCTCGGCGGAGTGATTCACTGTTTCACCGGCACACGCGCGTTTGCTGAAGCGGCGGTCGAGCTGGGCTTCTACATTTCGTTTTCGGGCGTAGTAACTTTCAAGAAAGCGGAAGACCTTCGCGAAACGGCCCGCGCTATTCCGATTGATCGAATGCTTATAGAGACCGACAGCCCGTTTCTTGCGCCGATCCCGTATCGCGGCCGCCGCAACGAACCTGCTTATGTAGTCGAGATCGCGCGGGCGCTTGCTGGAATTCATGGTATCGAAACGGAAGAACTGGGCAAGACGACGTCGCGGAATTTCAAACGGCTGTTCGAACTTGCGAACCTTTGATGGCACAGGCCGGTTTCAATCCATCGCAGTTCGAATTATCATAGTGCAGATTGGAGATACCGCTATGAACGACGAAGAGCTGCTTAAACGAATCACTCTAAACACAAAGGTGATGGTTGGAAAGCCAGTGATTAGAGGAACGCGTCTCACTGTCGAATACGTTCTCAACATGATGGCACACGGGGCAACGATGGAAGAGATCCTGGGAGAATACGAAGGGCTGACTCAGGAAGACATTCAAGCGTGCCTTTTGTTTGCCACAAAGTCGCTCGAAGATACAACGTTCATGCCGCTAACGGTGGAGGCTGCATAGGTGCGCTTCCTGGTGGACGAGTGCACGGGTCCCGCGGTGGCACATTGGCTCAGTGAGCAGGGACATGAAGTTTTCTCCGTTTATGACGAGGCCCGAGGAATTGGTGATGATCAGATCATTCAAAAGGCTTCGGTTGAGAACTGGATTCTCATTACGAATGACAAGGACTTCGGTGCAAGAGTCTATCGAGAACACCAATGACATAGAGGCGTTGTTTTTCTTAGACTCAAAGATGAGCGAGCAAGTAACAAGATAGAAGTCCTTCGGCGGTTGTTGGCCGCGTATGCTAACCGCCTAGCTGATCACTTCATTGTGGTCTCCGAGACACGCGTCCGCTTTGCCCGTAAGTAATGACTTCACCGCTTCTAGACAGGTCTAAGCATTTGCTGAGCCGCAGAGATGCGCTTCGAGCAATCGGCGTGCTTGCCGGCGGGGTTGTGCTGAACTCGGCTTGCACCCAACGAGTGCAGCGCTCAGTTAGCGGATCGGCAACCGCGGCGACGAGAAGCGTTCGTCATCTCTCGCCGGTCATCGTAGCCCCGGATCGCGAGATCAGAACCGTAGTCGGGCTTCGGCCGTTTCGACCGTCGGGCTTCGTCGTGAGGGCGGAATCACTGGGACCGAAGCTGCTGGTTCACAACTACGGCCACGGCGGCGGCGGAGTCACGCTCTCGTGGGGCACGGCTTTTCTGGCGGCGGAGCTCGTTCGCGAATCGGGCAAGGGCGGACCCGTTGCCGTCATCGGCTGTGGAGTGATCGGGCTGGCAACGGCGAGAACGCTTCAACGTCGAGGATTCGATGTCACGATCTACGCTAAGGACATGCCTCCCGAGACGACTTCTAACATCGCCGGCGCAAGCTGGTCTCCGACTTCGGTTATCGATGAAGACAATCGCACTCCGGGCTGGGACGCGCAGTTTGAACGCGCCGCGCGTTTTTCGAATCGCGCATTTCAGTTGCTGGCCGGTGACGAATACGCGGTGCGCTGGCGTGAACAATACACACTGAGCGACCAGGATTTCGGGCCCAACTGGGACCACGAGATGCTGCACGATCTCTTCCCGGCTTCGCGAAAACTCGAGGCATCAGAGAATCCGTTTCCCGCAAAGGTTGTCCACGTCGAGAACACCATGTTCATCGAGCCGTCGATCTACCTCAACACGCTTGTGCGCGACTTCTACATTTTCGGCGGCCGCATTCGTAGGGTGATGTTCACAACACCAAATCAACTCGCGACTTTGTCCGAATCGATCGTCGTGAATTGCACGGGCCTGGGCGCTCGCGAGTTGTTCGGCGATCGCGAACTGACGCCGATCAAGGGGCAGCTCACTGTGTTGCTCCCTCAACCGGAAGTCGACTACGCGATGGTGGGAAGGGGTCTATACATGTTCCCGCGTCGCGACGGAATAATTCTCGGCGGCACCTTCGAGAGAGGAGTCGAGACAATGGAACCGAATCCCGAAGCCAAGCAACGAATCCTCGCGGGACATCAGCGGATATTTGGCGGCATGCGTTGAGAGTTGCATATGAAAAGAGCACCTGAGTTCTCACCGGCACTCCTGTATGGGCGGTCCTCCGTGGCCGCCCCTTCTTCGACGAAGCGCTTCCTCATTAAGGGGCGGCCACGGAGGACCGCCCATACAGGAGTGCCGATTTCTCTGATGCACTCCACTAGACGGAGCGATATCACCGCTGCTTGCCCTCACACTGCTGCTCTAAATAATCGCGGCGTCGGAAACTGACAATGATCACTCTACCCAAAGTCATTCAGGAAGCCGTTCGAACTTCGGAAGATCAACGCATTCGTCTCACCGATCCCGAAACAAACAAGGAGTATGTTCTCCTGCCGCTGAGTTTTATGATCAAGCACGCGAGTTGGTTTACGAGCAATCAACTCTGTCACCGGAGGAGAAACTCGCTTTGATGCTTCAGGCGGGCTTGCGTGCTAGATGGGATGATCCGGAGATGGACGTTTACAACGACTTGGATCCGCGCCAATGAATGTCCGACTTCGCGTCGGACATCCGTCTTTCTATCAGCTACTGAAAGAGCCACTCGTGTGGACTGGAGCTTCGAGACTTGGGCAATCCCAACGGGATTGCGTCTTACAGCCCAGGGTAGCCGAGTACAGCAACCCTGGGCTGATAGGCGGAACCCCTTCGGGGTTACAGCCCCTTCAAGTTCTTTCGCGATCCAACGGAAATATCCTCACTCCGCGGCGCTTGGTCCAAAACGAAACTCCCCACTGCAGCATCACCAACAACCGGTTCGCAAAGCCGATCAAAAAGTAAATGTGAATCCCTATCCACAACATCCACGCTACCACTCCGACGAAGCGAAACGGGTTGAGATCGGCTACCGCGAAGGTGCGGCCTACGATCGCGAGATTTCCTTTGTCCCAATACCAGAACGGCGCGGGCGGAGCTTGCCCCCTAACACGCCGGCTGATAATCGAAGCAACATACTTGCCCTCCTGGATCGCGGGTTGAGCGACGCCCGGCAACAACGCTGGGTCCCTCCTTGCGCCAAAGAGATTGCGACTCGGCGCGATGACCGCTGCGGTGTCTCCAATTGCGAATATGTCGGGATGACCGGGCACTGAAAAATCAGCGTTTACTTTCACTCGACCCGATCTGTCTGTTTCGGCGCCCAGCCATCGTCCGGCCGGTGACGCCACAACTCCCGCCGACCACAACACGGTAGGGCTGGCGATGCGCTCGCCGTTCACGGCTACGCCTTCGGCGTCGACGCTTTCGACTTTAGCGTTAGTGCGTACGTCGACGCCGATGCGCTGCAGGTGCTCGCGAGCCCGTTCGGAGAGCTTTTCCGGATAAGAAGGAAGGATTCGCGACGCGGCTTCAAAAAGCAGGATGTGAGCCGAGCGAGGATCGATGTGACGGAAGTCACCCTTTAGCGCGAGTCGCGCCATCTCGGCGATGGTGCCTGCCATCTCGACGCCCGCGGTTCCTCCGCCTACGAGTACAAAGGTCAACAGCGCTTGAATCTCATCGCGGGCGGCGCGGCCGTCGGCGGCGAGCCGCTCCGCGGTTTCGAACGCGCGAAGGATCTTGCCGCGAATGCGATCGGCGTCGTCTACCGAGTCCAGTCCCGGCGCAATTTCTTTCCACTCGTCGTGGCCAAAGTAGTTGTAGGTTATCCCGGTAGCGACGATCAGGTAGTCGTAGGAAAGCTCGGCTTCCCTCGTCCGGATGGTGCGCGTCTGCGGGTCTATGCCGATCACTTCGGCCATCAGCACGTCGACGTTTTTGTGCTTGCGAACTATCGAGCGAATCGGCGCGGCTATCTCATCCGCCGAAAGCAAACCGGTCGCGACTTGATAGAGCATCGGCCTGAACAGGTGATAGTTGTGCTTGTCGACGATCGTCACGTTGACCGGCGATCGAGCGAGTCCGCGCGCGGCATAGAGTCCTCCGAACCCGCCTCCCACGATGACTACGCGCGGTGTCCTGGCAGTCGTCTTGCGGTCAGCTTCGTCGCGTGAACTCATCGCGCACCCCCTCTAGAAGTATGACGCGGGTGATCACTAAAACGAAACCGGCCACGTAGTAACGAATTTATTCGTTCTATCCCGGAAACGAATAAATTCGTTACTACGTGGCCGCTTTCGGAAAGCGATCCACGTTCGAGTGTTGCTAACGGGAGGTCGGCTCGATTAATTTAGAGTCAACAGATACTTATGAATAACGGCAACATCGAACTATCACACAACGAGATCAGCTTGTTGCTGTTTGCGCTCGAAGGCGGAAGCGCGGCGCCGATGCCTGACGCGTCGTCTTGTGAAGAAGCCTGCCCGGTCGTCGAGAGCGTCGAAGAGCTGCTCTGTGGCGGTAAGATCGATCCTAAACAACAACTGGTCAGGCATCTGAACAATCATCTCCGCGAAGGGCTGATTGAGACCGGAATGTTTGAACTGATGGCTGCAGCTCAGCCCGGTGCTGTCCACGCCGCAGCGGTTGACGACCCGATAAAGGTTCAGCATGTTAACGAACGATTGTCGCGGTGGACCTGTCAGATCAAGCTCGAAGACCCGGAGCGACAACTGCTCCTTGAATCCGTCTCGCGGTTGCCTCGATCATCCTGGGTAACGATGCCGCGAATGATGTGGCGGTTGAGGAAGAAGCTCATACCGCGATAATTCACATTCGCCGCTCAAGGCCAATCTCCACTGCCGTCACTGGGTGATCTCGTGTATAATCGCACCATCAGGAGAGAGGACAATGAGCAAACAGGATTCTCTTGAAGAGTCGCGTGAAGACGTTAACAAGACCGCAAAACATCCTCGACATCCGATTACGATGTCTAACTCTCGAGAAGAGACTCTAAGGCGCATGCAGTCCTTCCCCGAGCGAGCCACAAAGTTCAGGGAGAAGCTCCGTGCCCTCAGAGAAGCGAACTCGCGTTGAGTTTTTCCTGCCAATCAGAACGGACGCATCTGATTATCGAACTATCACGGATTGGCTCGCCGAAGAGTTAGCCTATTCTCGTGGGGGCTCGACACTGACTTCTCCGTTCACCGGGCTATATGTTTCGGGCACACGGGGAAACGTAATTCGCGACGATGTTCACGTTCTTTTCTGCGATTTTCTTCTCGACATCGATAGCTCCGAAGATCAGTTAGAGTTGGACGCCTATCTCGACGAGGTGCGCTCGCTCTTGATGGAAGCGCTGAAAGAAGAAGATCTCTGGATTGTCTACTATCCAATAACACGCGCCATCGGTTAGCGCCCCTCTTTTACCCAAACAACTATTGCCGTGCGGCCTTAGCCGCGCGTTCTGAACGCGCTTTCGCGACCATCTCCTTGATCTCTCTCATCAGGGTTGGGCCGTGATATGGAATCCCGTCCTTGATCGTCCATTCGACTCCGCCGGTGTGAACCGTCTTTCCGTCTTTGATCTCATCCACTCCCGTAGGATAAAGCACCTTCAGATTCTCAAGAGGGTTGCCGTTGACCACGATCAAATCGGCAAGGTAGCCCGCGCGAATGCGGCCGAGCTTGTCTTCCATACCGAGTATCTTCGCGTTGTTGCCGGTCGCGTGCTGAATAATCTTCAACGGATGAAACCCGGCTTCCTGATGAAGCTCTAACGTGCGAATCAACCCGAAGCCGTACATCTGATATATGAACCCCGAGTCCTCGCCCGCTCCAATCGTTCCACCCAGGCGGTCAAACTCTCGTAAAGCCGCCATCCAGATCCGGTAGTTCTCCTTCCAGAACGTTTCATCGGCCGACGACCAGCCGATGAAATACGATCCGTGATTGGACGGATTCGGTTTGAAGTACTCTTCGAGAGTCGGGTGCAGATACTCCGTGAACCAGGGCTGCGTCTGCGCGCGCTGAAGATCGCGGCTCGCTTCATAAATGTCGAGCGTCGGGTCCCACGCTACGTTAGCCGCAACCATCGCTTCGAGCACTTTGGTCAAACGTTCGGGGCTTGCTTCACGCCATAGGCGGCCCGCATAACGAAAACGATCGACCTCGTTAGCGTAATTGTAGTTCGATGGAAAATTCTGACGGCCGCTTTCGATCGCGGCATCGGGTATTCCGTACCAATGTTCGATTGAGGTCGTCCCAAACTTTATGTCGTCCCAGGCGTTCGTTTCTTCTACGCCTGCATGATGAGCGACGCGCAAGCCGAGCTTGTGTGCTTCATCAAGGAGCGCGGCCATTATGTCGCGATCGACTCCGAGAATCTTTATTCCGTCAGCGCCCATCTGCTTGATCTCTCGAACGCGCGCTCGAGCTTCGTCGGCGTTGCGAGGCGCCGGCGCATAACCGAACATCGGGTAGATCAACAGGCGCGGCGCGGTGACTTCGGCCTTCGCGCTGTGGTCGCGGAGCGGCAAGGTCTGTTTTGTATCGCTTCCTACATCGCGAACGGTGGTGATGCCGCACGCGAGCCAGAGCTTCAAACAGTAGTCAACCGGCTGAGGGATGCCGGCTCGCTCGTATTGAACGTGGCCGTGCGCATTGATCAGGCCGGGCAGAACATACTTGCCCGTCGCGTCGATTTCGACATCGCCCTGCGGGCGCCTGGCCCTGCCATCGCGAAGCGCGACCGGATCGAGCGCGACGACCTCGGCAATCCTGTTGTTCTCGATGACAATGTCCTTCGGTCCGGAAGCCGGCGTGCCGTTGCCGTCGACTATCATCGCGTTGCGGATGACGAGCCGCGGGTAGCGCTTGCCGCTGGTGACTGGCTGTTTGGTCGTTTGAGCGGAAATTGGTCCAGGAACCGAAAGGCAAATCAATGAGACGATCGCGAAGCACGCGATGCGCGGCGAAAAAACACCTGATGCGAACATTGAGAATCTCCTGACCTGTTGAGATGAACGAGAACCGTTGTCTGGTGAGTCATTGTGCGACGACACCGCCCGCCGGTCAATCGCCTGGCGATGCTGCAGAACTCTTTCTGCTCGTGTCGGCGTTGCGCGCAACTTTTTCGCGTGTCATGATGCGCTCGCAAAGACATGAACAAACGCAGGAAGTTATTCGACATCGCTCTGACGGGAATAGGAATCGGCGGCTTCGAACAGGTGACTCTCGCGACGCTGGAGGCCTTCGAGCAGGCGCGCATCATCTTTCATTTGACCTCACATCACAACAAGCTGAAGAAGATCTGCCCGAACGTAGTCAATCTGGAAAAGAAATACTGGACCGGCGAAGAGGACGTTGAAGTGTACGGCCGCTTGGCCGGCCTGTTGCTGGACGAAGCGCGGAAAGGTCCCGGTGTGGTCGCGGTTGGTGACGGACACCCCGCTTACTACGACGACGTCACGTGGGACGTTTATCGCAGGGGCAAAAAGCTTGGCCTCGATGTAAGAATTCTTCCAGCTATTTCCTGTCTGGACTCCATGGCTGCAAACTGCGATCTCGAGATAAACGCCAGCGGCATTCAGATTCTGGACGCGCCTTCGATGGTGGAATATGACCAGAAGATCAACCCTTTCATGGACGCGCTGATCATGCAGATCGGATGGTTCGGCACTTCATCGCTTGTGAACATGCGCAGCAGTAGAAAAGGCGCGCTTGTTCCGGTGGTCAAACACCTGACCAGGTTCTATCCGGCCGATCATCGAGGCAGGCTTATGCGCGCGCCTTATGACAGAACCGAAGCGCCGACGGTCATAACGACGAAGCTTGGCGAGCTGGACAGTCATCATCGAAAGATCGTGACAAGCATGTGTTTGTTCATTCCCGGTTTGGAGACTGATTAATGCCCTTTGCATTGCGACGCCGGTAACATTTCTTGAAAGCCCGGCCTTGCGTAACGGGCAGGAGACTTTGCGACGAGTCCGCTAGAACGTTGTGGTTTCTTCCTCACATACCAGAACAATCGGTGGTCCGCCGGTGGAGATCGCAAAGGCATGGGCCACTGCTTCCTGCGTTCCGGCCGACGCGACCGACCTCTGCAGTGCTTCCATTGATGGGAAGTAGAGTTCGGCGATTCGGGCAAAAGGTGCGTCGCTCCCATCTGGCGTTCCGACTACTTTGCTAGCCGCGAACTTTGTCATCCCTTTGATCTTCTCCGCAGCGAGCGGCACGTGTTCTTCAACGTAGGCTTTCTCGAAAGCAGCCGCATCGGTCGGACGCGGATAGATCACCATTACTTTTATCTCACTCATGTTTTTCTCCTTGGATCGAGTTCAGGGTTCAGGGTTCAGGGTTCAGGGTTCAGAGTTCAGGGTTCAGGGTTCAGGGTTCAGGGTTCAGGGTTCAGAGTTCAGGGTTCAGGGTTCAGGGTTTCATGTAAGGGCGGTCCTCCGTGGCCGCCCCTCGTTACTTACGATGCTCTTTTGGCGGACGAGGGGCGGCCACGGAGGACCGCCCCTACATGAACTCTGAACCCTGAACCCTGAACTCTGAACTCTAACCGGCTAATCAATGGACTCGGCGGTCGTAGCCCGTCCAGTACTTTTCGCGAAGCTCCTTCTTCAGAATCTTTCCGGTGCCGCCTTTCGGAAGTGCATCGAAGAATTCGACTGATTTTGGGACCTTGAAACCTGGCAACCGGGTTTTGCAGTGCTCGATCATTTCGTGTTCGCTGAGCGACTCGCCCGGCTTGCAGACCACCAGGGCCTTTGGCACTTCGCCCCATCGATCGTCGGGCACCGCCACGACCGCGCACTCGAAGACCGCCGGGTGGGAATACACAGCTTTCTCTACTTCAATCGAAGCTATGTTCTCGCCGCCCGAGATGATGATGTCTTTCTTGCGATCGACTATCAGAAAGTAACCGTGCTCATCGACGGTGGCCATATCGCCGGTGTGAAACCATCCGTTGCGCATGACGGTGGCTGTTTCTTCGGGCAGCTTCCAGTAGCCGGCCATCACGTTGTCGGCTCGAACGACTACTTCGCCCGCGCTCGCGCCGTCGTGCGGCACTGGTTTGTCATCCGCGTCGAAGATGTCGATCTCGACGCCCGGCATCGGGAAGCCCGCCATTGCCTGGCGGCGCCAACGATCTTCGTCGGGTTCGTCTTTCAGGTGATCTCTGATGAAGGCCTGCGTCAGCACCGGGACAGTTTCCGTCAGGCCATATCCACCGTAGGCGTGGCAGCCCATCTTTTGTTCGACCTGGCGGATCAAATCGACCGGAGACGCGGCCCCGCCTATCGCAATGTAATCCAGGCTCGACAGATCGTACTCGCCAAGCGACGGATGGTTTATGATCGCGTTCGCCATAGTCGGCACCATCGCGAAGTTTGTCACGCGCTCGCGTTGAATCAACTCGAGCACTTCGGTCGGATCGAATCTCTTGACGATTATGTGACGCGCGCCGCTGCACGTGAGCGTATGCGGCGTGCCCCAGCCGTTTACGTGAAACAGCGGAATCGTGTGAAGCTGAACGACTGTGTCGTCCACCGCCAGCCCCCCAATTACCTGCAGCGCGTGAAGATACAAATTCCGGTGCGTCATCATCACGCCCTTCGGATTCGCCGTGGTTCCCGACGTGTAAAACAACTCCGCCAGGTCGTCGTCGCGGATGTCGGGTGGCGTGAAACTGGCTCCAGAAGCCGATATCAGGGCTTCGTAGTCGCTTCCGTCACCGTTGGCCTCGAGCGGGATATAGCGTCTGATGGTCGGCGATTGATTTCGAATGCCATCGACAATCGGCTGCAGGTCCCGGTTGTAGAAAAGCGCGACCGATTCCGAATCGTTCAGGATGAAAGCGATCTCGGCCGGCGTCAGCCTGATGTTGAGCGGCAGGAGCACCGCGCCGGTTTGCACGACGCCGTAGTAGGCTTCGAGCAATTCGTGACTGTTGTAGCCCAGCCACGCGACTCGCTCGCCTCGATTGATTCCCATGTCTACCAGTGCGTTCGAAAGGCGATTGCAGCGCTCGCCGTAGTCGCGATAAGTCATCCGCACATCGCCGTCTACGATTCCGATTTTGTTTTGGAAATACGTTTCAGCGCGCTGCTTGAATCTGATCGGTGTCAGCGTAAGGTTCATTCGGTCTTCTCCAGAGTCAAACCACGGATGAACACAGATGAACACAGATAAACACACATATGGTCTTACGTTTTATCTGTGTTCATCTGTGTTCATCTGTGGTTGAGTTTCCTCTTAGCCTATTCGCCTCGTTTGATGTTTCCAGTATCGCTCGCGCAGTTGCTTCTTGAGTATCTTTCCGGTGCTGCCCTTTGGCAATTCGCCGTCGATGAACTCGATCGAGTGAGGCGTCTTGTAGTTTGCTAATCGAGCACCGCAAAACTCCGTCAGCTCCTCCGCGGTAGCCAGCTTCCCGTCACGCAAAACAACACAAGCGTGGACGGCCTCACCCCAATCGGGATCGGGAATCGGAATTACCGCGGCTTCCTTCACCGCCGGGTGCGCATAAAGAACCGCTTCGACTTCGGTCGAGAAGACGTTCTCGCCGCCGGTCACTATCATGTCTTTCTTGCGATCGACCAGGTATATGTATCCCTCTTCATCCACCGTCGCGAGATCGCCGGTGTGAAGCCATCCGTCTCGCAACACGTTCTCGGTGTCTTCAAGCCGCTTCCAGTAGCCGAGCATTATGTTTGGCCCGCGCGCGATAATCTCTCCGACTTCGCCCGGTTTCGCGTCTGAGCCGTCCTCTTTCACAACCCGCACATCGACGCCGGGAACCGGCTTTCCGCAGGAAGCCAGGCGGCGTTCGCCCTCGGGGCCCGGCGTCAGATGATCGTCGGCCGTCAGAACCGTCAGAAGCGGCGAGGCTTCGGTGAGCCCGTAGCCCTGCCCGAAACTACAATCGAAGATCTTCATGGCACGTCGAAGCAAATCAGGGGCGATCGGCGAAGCGCCATAAGTCAGGTGCCGCAGGGACGACAGGTCATATGAATCAATACCCGGTTCGTGAAGCAGGAAGTTGATCATTGTTGGAACCAGCACGATTAATGAAACCCTCTCGCGCGCGATTGTTTCGAGCACCTGCTTTGGATCGAAGCGCGGGATGAATGCCTGCGTAGCTCCATTCGCGGTGTGAGTGAAAACGGCCGCCCCGTCCGCAAGGTGAAACATCGGCGCCGCGTGCAGGTAGATGTCCGTAGGGAGATAATTGTAAACGCCTTCGGAGTTCGCGATATTCGCGAGCATGTTTCTATGACTCAGCATCACGCCCTTCGGCTCGCCGGTTGTCCCCGAGGTGTAAAAGAGACCAAGCAATTCGTCGTCGCTCACATCAGGCGCTTCGAAATCCGCGGCTGCGCCGGCAAGCAGCTCTTCGTAAGAGAGATAACCTTCGCAGGGCTCGTCTCCCATCAGGATGAAGTGCTCGGCTGAATCCAGACTTGCGCGTATCGTTTGGATCACCGGCAACAGGGCCTGGTCAACGGCGACCACACGCGAGCCGGAATGATCGATTATGTATTTGACTTCGTGGGGAGGAAGGCGAAAGTTGATCGGGACAACTGCGGCCCCCACTTGCGGGACTGCATAGTAGAACTCATAAAACTGATGGCAGTTCAGCGCCAGGATGGCTACACGATCTCCGGGGCCTACGCCCAGCCGGGCAAGCCCGCTCGAGAGGCGATTGACTCGCTCGTCAACTTCCCGAAAAGTAAGTCGCGTGCCGCCGCAGATTGAGGCGAGCTTTTCCGGCGTTTGCGCAACGCTCTTCTTTAGGCCCTGGACTATGCTCATAGCCATTCGCTTAAGTTCAATAGGACCCGAGCAGACCTCCCATCGTCATGATCGGATGTGACATGAACGTGCGTTTTTCGGTGCTGGCAACAATTGCATAGCGGCGATGAAGTTGTAAAGGCAGGCAAGATTGAGATCGGGTTCGTAGACATCTTTGCTAGCCTTGCGGTCCTTTGCGTCTTTGCGTTGAGAATCAGCAGAGAATTCTCAACCTCCCATGCGAGGAGAATTCTCAACGCAAAGACGCAAAGGACCGCAAAGCTCGCTAAGAGGACTACTAACTCCGCGCCTCAACATGATCCGCTTGCGCAGGATTGACCCGGTCAGCCCCGCCAGCTATAACAACGTAAGAGTGGTATGGCAACAACATCGGCCTCGACCATCAGAAGAACCGGAGGCGCGGAAGGACAGGAATTCGGAGGGCACGCAGGATTCCTGGACTATGGCGGCGTGGCGCTGGACTCCTTGCGCGCAAACAAGCTGCGCTCGTTCTTGACGCTGTTCGGCATCATCATCGGCATTACTTCGATCATCGCGGTAATCTCGATCATTCAGGGGCTCGATCGATACTGGAAGGAGAAGGTTTCCAACTTCGGCCCCAACACGTTCGTGATAACTCAGTTTCCGATCACCACCAATCTCGACAAGCTATTCGAGATGATTCGCCGAAATCCGGAGATTCACGCGGACGCCGCCGAATCGATCCGGCGTTACTGCAGTTCGTGCGATGCAGTTGGTGTGGAGACGCACAAGCAACTGGACGTACGCTACGGCAGGCAGTCTTTGCAGGACGTGGACACGTCGGGGATTACGCCGAACATTCTGGATATTGAAGGTTACAGCGTCGAGAGCGGGCGGCCGCTTCAGGAGTGGGACGAGGAGCACTCGCGGTTTGTCGCGTTCATCGGAGCGGATATCGCCGAGAAGCTTTTCGCGGGCGCCGATCCGCTGGGTAAGAATATTCAGATCGGTGATCACTCCTACACAGTCGTGGGCATTGCAGAAAAGAAGGGGTCGGTGTTCGGGTTCTCGCGAGACAACTTCGCAAGGATACCGCTTTCGACGTTTCAGAAAATCTACGGCTCGCGGCGGACGGTGAACATCTCGATTCGCGGAAGGGAAGGCCAGATGGAGCGCGCGCAGGACGAGTCGCGCCTGGCGATGCGCACGCTTCATCATCTGGACTATCATGAGGAGGACGACTTCGGGTTGATCACATCGGAAGGCGTAAATGAATTGTTCAACAGTCTGACGAGCGTGATCTTTTCAGTCTCATTATTTGTAGTCGGGATATCACTCGTGGTTGGCGGCATCGTGATAATGAACATCATGCTGGTGTCGGTCGTCGAACGGACAAAAGAGATCGGCATTCGAAAAGCAGTGGGCGCGCGTCAACAAGACGTGGTGAATCAATTCCTGGTCGAGTCGGTTGTCTTGTGCTGTGCGGGAGGCGTCGGCGGGATTATTTTTGCGTGGTGCATATCGTGGTTGCTCGCGCGGTTCACGCCGTTGCCTTCGTCTTTCCCGTTGTGGGCGCCGGTTGTGGCTCTGACTCTATCGACGATAATCGGAGTCTTCTTTGGCATATATCCGGCACGACGAGCAGGAAGGCTTGATCCGATCGAGGCATTAAGAGCGGAATGAAACGTGATGCGTGAAACGTGATTCGGAGGTGCAATGAACTATCACGAATGGGAGAGGTCCGTTCCAGCAACAATCACCGGCGATTCTTTGTGGAAGATGGAGGTATACCGCTTATCCTTGTTTGCCGGCGATTTGGCTTGGGAAGATGCCACGAAGCTAATGCGCGATCGGCGTACGCGGCGACTGTCGGATCAACTGTATCGCGCCGTCGGGTCCGTCAGCTCCAATATTAGCGAAGGCTACTCACGTAGCACCGGTCGGGATCGAGCACTCTTTTACAGTTACGCCCTTGGCTCTGGCCGTGAAGGACGCGACTGGTATTATAAAGGTCGGCACGTGCTGGGCGAATCAGTAACCAGTCACCGTTTGGATCTGATGACGCAGATCATTCGGATGTTACTTGTAAATTCCCGACCAGCGCGGTCAATCGTTAAGGGAAGGGAAGCGCTGTATGGAGATTTACAGCCTAGCGACTCGACGATGTGAATATACGTTTCACGTTTCACTCATCACTCATGAACCTGTCGAGCATAAAAGAGAACACGGCGCTTGCGATGGAGACGCTGGTCGCGCACAAGTTTCGCGCGGCGCTCACCATCCTCGGCGTGTTCATCGGCGTGCTGGTGATCGTCGCAATGGCGGCGGTGTTGAACGGCTTTCGTCAGTCGGTGCTGGACAACGCCGAAAGCTTCGGCACGCGAAATGTTTACCTGTGGCGCTATCCGTTTATCATGACCAGCAAGCCGTCGGCTGAGGTTCTGAGCCGCAAGCCTCTTTCGCTTGAAGACGCACGGGCGATCGAACGCGAAGTGCCTCAGGTCGAGCACATCTATGCCGGCATTCCTTACGTGATAGGGCTTCCGGGCGGTCCGCCTCCCGTGCCGCCAGAGGTTCGCTATCGCGACAAGGCGATGAACAGAACTCAGTTGATAGGGAATTTTCCGATGGCTGAGTTGGTGATGAATGTGCCAATTGCCGAAGGACGCTATTTCAACGACTCGGAAAATCTACACAAGGCAACGGTGTGTGTGCTGGCGTTCAACGTCGTCGAAGCTCTGTTTCCGGCGGAGGACCCGATCGGCAAAACGATCAATGTTGGCGGACAGGACTTCACCGTGGTTGGCACAGTGAAGAAACAGAAGGCTGGTCCGTTCGGCTCGGAGAATCAGGAAGACAACGACATTTTTATTCCGTACTGGACCTTTCACAAGATGTATCCGTCTAAGGACGACCACTTTCTTATCGTTCGAATGCGGGAAGGTGAAATGAAGGAGGGCATCGCCGGTATCGAACAAGTGCTCAGGCGGCGGCGCAACGTTTCGATAGATAAAGACAATGACTTCGAGATAGGCACGCCCGATTCTTTCATCAGCACCTTCGACGATATAGTCGGCGCAGTATTTGGAGTAATGATCATCATATCGTCGATCGCTTTTATGGTTGGCGGCGTCGGGGTGATGAATATCATGTTAGTAGCGGTCACCGAGCGGACACGAGAGATCGGCATACGCAAGGCCGTGGGCGCGCGGCGCTAGGACATCATCTGGCAGTTTTTGACGGAGGCGGTAACTCTGACGGGGATCGGCGGGCTTGCCGGGTTGTTCTTTGGCTGGCTGCTCGGTGTAATCGTCTCGACGCTTGTGCCGGCGCTTACGATGGCGATTCCGCTGTGGGCGGCAGCGTTCGGGTTCTTCGGATCGGTGACGGTAGGAATAGTTTTTGGCTTATGGCCTGCGATAAAAGCGGCGAGTCTGGATCCGATCGCGGCGCTGCGGCATGAATAGAGATATCCGTCGTTCGCCGCTGTGAGTTCGATAACATTTTGAGACTATTTGGCGATTCTGCCTCAACTCTCGTCACCATACCTGGCAACAAAAAGCTTTCCTTCGTAGTCAACAATGCCGATTCTCATTTGCTGCAGCCATCCATACCGGCCAAGCACATTCCGAGGATATCTGAAATTGGCAAAGTACACGGTCGCGCTAAACTCAAAGCCAAATGCGCACATTGATACTTCATGTCCAAAGCCGGTGAATGTTCCTTCAGCAGTTCCAAAAACTCTCTGTATACCTGAATCAACGCGCAGTCCTAACAACTCCCCGTATTCCCTCTTGAATATGCAGTGCGTAGCGCCAGGTCTAACCTTGAGTCCAGTATTCGCACTTGTCTGTCGCCAACCTTTAGCTCCACTGGAACGATAATGCCGGCTAGGGCTGGATCGTACTGATGCAATAGATCAAAGCCAAGACTGTGCACCACGATCACCACCCCCCGAAGGGCAGCTCATCCCAAGGCTCGATTCTTAGGACAGTTGGCACTCGAACTCCCAAGCTGCGAGCTTTGTCGTAAACTTCTTTTGCATCCGGCCCGTGGGCAAGCAGTCGATCGCCCTCGAGTGCGATCCAATGGCCGACGTATTGTTCCCGATGCTCCTTCAGCCATTGCATCTCTAGGGAACAATCAATGGGCTCAACCTTACGTGTTGTTTCAACCATTACTCGTTTCTTCCTTTAACCCATCCGCATATCGGACTTGAAAGACATGTTACGGCGCTACCACTACGTGGAACGACGAACTCGGAACTCGATCAGTAGTTCGGGAAAGCGTAGTCCTTCAGCATCTCCGCGCGTTCCTTTTCCTCTTCAACCTTCATCGCGTTGCAGTCGCGCATCGACACCATGCCTGAAAACTTCCCGTCGCCGCCCTCGACTATCAAGTGATAAACACCGTTCTCGAGCATAGTCTGCATGGCCTTGCTCACTTCGGCCTCGGGAGCGACCTTGATCAGGTTTGTGCTCGATATCGACTGAACGTTGACTTCGGACGGGAGGAAATTCTCGGCTACTACTTTGTCGGATATGTCACTTTGCGAGACTACGCCGACGATCTTCCCTGATAAGTCGCACACCCCTGTCGCGCGTATGCCTCGGTCCTTCAAGTAGCGCGCCGCTTCAGCCGCGGTCATCTGATTCGAGATGCAGTAGACCTCGCTTCTATCCTTGATGATGTCGTGAACTTTCTTGGCCATAGCTCCCTCCGTCAGGTTCAGATTGTCAATCGGGTTAGAGCTTAAGAGTGCCTCAATGATACCGCGAATGGCGGTGGCTTGCTAGTGAACGCCCCGCGCGTGGTTCTCACGAAAGCGGGCGTTCAGAGTACCGACTTGAGTCGGGCCGTGCCATGTAAATGCGGGCGTTCAAAGTACCGACTTTAGTGGATGCGGCCGACAAGGCTGCGAATCTTATGGGGTGAAAGTCCCCTGCCGTCAATTGCCCGATTCGGACGGCTAGCATATCCGACGCGAGGTGAGGTAACGAGCCTTG
>Ga0134124_10000753_pt1 | contig 26085 bp, 20 predicted proteins | sample KB304_FD_96880 | JGI IMG/M metagenome (GOLD analysis project Ga0134124, IMG submission 96880) | Terrestrial soil microbial communities without Nitrogen fertilizer from Kellogg Biological Station, Michigan, USA - KB3-0-4 | ecosystem: Environmental > Terrestrial > Soil > Unclassified ... | reverse complement strand
GCCCAGCACCTGGATGGGCGCGCCGCGGTTCTCGGGCTGGAACAGCGTGCCGGCGCACAGCCGCGACAGGCGCGCCGCGGCCTCGCGCGCGGACAGCGGCGGCAACACGCGCGACAGCCGCGCGAACTGCGCCAGCGTCTCGGTCCACTTGGCCTGGGCCTGATACTCGGACGAATCCAGCGCGCGCTCGCCCGGAAAACCCAGCGTACCGAGCAGCGCCGTGAAGTGCTGCGCCCATGCGTGCGCCGGCCTGCGTCCCGCGAGGTGCTCGCGCGCGTATTCGAGCACGGCGCTCATGCGGGCGTGCAGCAGCGGCACGCCCTGCGCGTGCGGCGCCACCCAGGCCGCGACCTGCGCCAGGCCGGCGCGCGGCGCCGCGCCGCGGCGCAGTTGCGCATCCAGGCGCGCCCGCGCCATGGCTTCCTGTGCCGCGCCCGCGGCAAAGGGCGAGCGCAACAACCGGCTGACCAGGCTGTAGTCGGCTTCGCCCGCGGCCAGGTTGAGCCAGCCCAGCGCGGCGTGGACCAGGGCGAACTCGGACAGCGGCTGGCCCAGCGACAGGTTGAAGGGCAGGGCACGCGTTTCGCTTCCCGGCAGGTTCACCGCGGGCGCCAGAATCCTGGCCAAAGCCTGCGCAATGGCCTTGCGTCGCTGGCCGAGGTCGGGCACCACGATGCCGATTCGCGGAGATACGCCGCGCGCGGCCGCGGCTTCCAGCCGCGCGCGTGCCCAGCGCGCGGCGCTTTCGATCTCGTCGCGCGCCGAGGCCATGGACGCGCGCACCGGTGCGCCGGACGCGCGCGGCGGGGCGCCGGACGCGTGCAAAGGCGCGGCGCCGGCGTGGGAGGGCGGCGTGCCGGCGTGCACTTCCACGCCGCGGGCGGCCAGGGCACGCAGCAGCGCTTCGGCCTGGGGCGGGATGCGGTCAAAACCGTAAGCCACCACGCGCCGCGGCAGGGCGAGCGCCGGCAACAGGCGGACGACCAGGTCGGGCAGGCGTGCGGCGTCGATGCAGCCTTCGCGCTCGCAGCGGCGCGCATAGTCCGAGGCCCAGTGCGCAAAGGCGAGGGTGTCCTCGCCGCGTACGAATGGGCCGCGCGGGTCGGTGGCCGCCGCGGCGATGTTCCACTGCTGCGCCAGGGTCCAAGCGGCCTGCGCCTCGACGGCCGTGGCCGACAGCGCCAGCAATTCGTTGCCGCCGGCGGGCCCGGCCTCGATGGCCTGCTCCCACAGGGCCTGCTCCTGCGCCGGGGTGAGCAGCAGCGGCAGGCGCCCATCGCCCCCCGGCGCGTACAGCGCATCCTCGTACAGGCGCGCGACCAGCGTGGCCAGCGGCAGCACGTCCGCCGTCTCCCACGCCAGTGCCCCGCGCGCCGCCTGGGCGGCGTCGAAATCGCGCGCCAGCGACTGCGCCAGGCGCGCATTGGGCGTGACCACCGTGGTGCCGCCGGCGTGCCCCTCGGCAAGGAGGTCCAGCACTTGGGCGTGGGAAAGCGGGGTAAACGGGGTAGGGGCGCTCATGGCGCCGGGGTGCTCCTGGATGCCAACGCTCAGGCCTGGAAGCGCGTGGCGCGGTCGCGTCCGCCTTCCTTGGCGGTGTACAGGGCGCGGTCGGCGCGCCCGATCAACGCATCCAGGGTCTGGCCGTCCTGGGGGAAGCTGGCGATGCCGATGCTTACCGTGACCACGGCGCGGCCCGGAACGTGGCGGCCGCCGGCCGCCGCAATGGAGTCGCGGATGCGCGCCGCCACTTCCATGGCGCCCTCGCCGCCGGTCTCGGGCAGCAGGGCCACGAACTCGTCGCCGCCGCGCCGCGCCACCACGTCGGTGAGGCGCAGTTCGCTGGTGATGCAGCGCGCCACCAGCTTGATGGCCTCGTCGCCGCCCTGGTGCCCATCGCCGTCGTTGATGGCCTTCAGGTTGTCCACGTCCACCATGAGCACGCTGGCCGGCCGGGCGTGGCGCCGCGACTGCGCGAACAGCGGATCGGCGGCAATGGCGAAGCCGCGGCGGTTGAGCACACCGGTGAGCTCGTCGGTTTCGGCCATGAGCTTGGCGCGGTTCAGTCCGAAACGGATGTCAGCCGAGAACATGGTGGTGAAGTAGGCCACCAGCAGCATGGGGGCGAGCTGCGCGCCCAGCCGGCCCACGTAGGCCAGCGACAGCATGTCGACGCCGATGGTGGTTTCGCCGAGGAATATGTAGCAGACGGCGATGAGTCCCATTTCCAGCAGCGTCACCAGCTTGCCCAGGCTAAGGGCGCTGGTGATGATGACCAGCAGGTAGGCGTTGAGCAACGGGCTGGCGAGGCTGTCGGTGAGCCACACCGCCCAGGTGATGAAGGCCAGCATCACCCAGGTCTCGATGGCGATTTTCCAGCGTGATTCCGTTTTGTAGAAATTGGCGTAATGGAAGGCAAGGATGAAGGCGGAGTACAGGAACAGCGCCATTTCGATGCCGGCGCGGCTGCCTTCGGCCGCGCCGCCGAAGCTCAAGTAGAGCAGGACCAGGATGAGCAGCAGCCACTCGATTTCGGCTACCGTGCGCGAAATGCCCCGCAACTCCTCCTGCTCGATGGTGAGGGGAGGGACGGCCAGTTCGTTGGTCACGGCGCGTTTCACGGGCGCAATTTTACGCAGCCTTTTCCAATCTGGCCGGTTTTTGTTGCCGGCCTGGCAACAACTGTGAACTGGAATGCTAACAGCCGCAAGGGAATGATTGCGCATAATTTTTCCCACATTGGACCGGCATGACAAAAAAACCGGAACTGATCATCGTCAAAAGGAGCTGAAATTGGCTTTGCAAATTCGCCCCCTTCTGAAAACCGCTGCCGCCTTGGCGGCCGGCGTGCTGACCGGCCTTGCCCAGGCCCAGTCCTATCCCGCCAAGGCCGTGACCATTGTGGTGCTGACCGCCCCCGGCGGCATCCAGAGCGCCGTCACCCGGCTGATCGCCGACCAGCTCACCGCCAAGTGGGGCAAGCCGGTCATCGTGGAAAACCGGCCCGGTGCAGGCGGCCTCATCGCCTCGGAGTACGTGAGCAAGGCGGCCCCGGACGGCTACACCCTGTTGAACGGCACCGACGCCATTTCCACCTACGCCATTTTCATGAAGGCCACGCATTTCGACATGGAAAAGGACCTGTCCCCCATTTCCATCGCCACCTACTCGCCCTTCATTCTCCAGACCAACGCCAAGGTCCCGGCCAGGACCATCAAGGAATTCATCGCCTATGCCAAGGCCAACCCGGGCAAGCTCAATGCCGCCGTGGCCGGTGCATCGCAGCAAATGCTGGATACGGTGCTGTTCAACCAGCGCGCCGGCACCCAGATCGAGCTCATCCCCTACGCCGGCGGCGCCCCGGCGCTGCAGGCGCTGCTGGCCAACGAAGTGCAGTTCTACTTCGGCGGCATGGGCTCGGCGTCGCAGTTCGCGGCCGGCACGCTCATCCCGCTGGCGGTGGGCGGCGAGCAGCGCTTCCGCAAGCTGCCCGACGTGCCCACGCTCAAGGAAAGCGGCATCGACATGCAAAGCGGCTTCTGGTTCGGCTACCTCGCCCCGCCCGCCACGCCGCTCGACCTGCGCGAAAAGATCTCGTCCGACATGCGCGAGGCCGTGCACAATCCCGAAGTCACGAAACAAATCACCGAGAACGTCGGCATGGATGTGGTGGGTTCGACCGTGTCGGAAATGGCGGCGCGCATCGCGCGGGAGGTGAAAACGCGCAGCGCCGTGGCCGTGGCGGCCAGGATCGAGCCCAAGTAAGCGCCAGGCGCTGCAAGGAGGGCCAGTGAATCCCGCGAATCCCGCAACGCAGGCCATGCGGAAATGGCGCGATCCCGGCCGCCTGTTCCTGTGCATGGGTATCGCGCAGGCGCGCACGGCCGACATCATCATGCTGGCCGCGGCCTGCGGCTACGACGCCATTTCCGTGGACCTCGAGCACACGGCCACCTCGCTGGAATCGGCGTCGCTGCTGTGCACGGCGGCGCTGGGGGCCGGCCTCCTCCCCATGGTGCGCGTGCCTTCCCACGATGCGTCGCTCATGACCCGGGTGCTGGACACCGGCGCCATCGGACTGACGGTGCCGCACGTGGACTCCCGCGAAGAAGCCGAGCGCATCGTCGCGGCCTGCAAGTTCCCTCCCGAGGGGCGGCGTTCCATCGTCGGGCCCACGCCGCTCACCCAGCATCGCCCCATGCCCCTGGCCGAGAACGTGGCCTTCCTCAACCAGCACATGGTGATCGCGGTCATGCTGGAGACGCCCGAGGCCATCGCACGCGCCGGCGAGATCGCCGCCGTGCCGGGGGTGGACATGCTGCTCATCGGCCCGGCCGACCTGACCGCCGAACTGGGCATCCTGGGTGAGTTCCGGCACGCGCGTTTCCGCGAAGCCATGGCCGCGGCGGCCGCGGCCTGCAGGATGCACGGCAAGGTGCTGGGCATCGCCGGCGTGTCGGACCTGGAACTGCTGCGCGACTACATTGCCATGGGCTTGCGCTTCATCAATGCGGGCAACGACGCCGGGTTCATGGTGCAGGCGGGCACGGCGCAGGCCGTGAAACTGCGCGGCCTGGAATCGCCGGGCAAAAACTGAGGAAAGCATGGCCTACACCACCATCCTGTATGAAAGGCGCGGCCACACGGCCTGCATCGCTCTCAACCGCCCGGACCGGCTGAACGCCATCAACCTCGACATGATCAAGGACCTGGGCCAAGCCTATGCGGAAGTGGAGTCCGACCGCGACGTATGGACGCTCATCATCACCGGCACCGGCCGAGCCCTGTGCACGGGCGCCGACGTCAGCAAGATGCCGGCCGACGCCGCTTCCGTGGCGGAGATGGGCGGCATCGACACCCAGGGCGAGGCCCTGCTGGGCAGCTATCGCCAGTGGGACGCTCCGCAGGAGGCCACGCCGCCCTACCTGCAGATGACCAAGCCCATTATCTGCGCCGTCAACGGCATCGCGGCCGGGGCGGGGCTGGACCTCATCACCACCAGCGACATCGCCATCGCCTCCGACCAGGCCACGTTCTTCGATCCCCACGTGAGCATCGGCATCGTGTCGGGCCGCGAAATGGTGCGCCTGGCCCGCGTGCTGCCGCTCAACGTGGCCATGCGCATGGCGCTGCTGGGAAAACAGGAGCGCCTGTCCGCGCAGCGCGCCTTCGAACTGGGGCTGGTCACCGAACTGGTAGCGCCGGACAAGCTCATGGACCGCGCCTGGGAAGTGGCCGAATTGCTGAACCGCAACGCGCCGCTGGCGGTGCGCGGCACGCGCCTCGCCATCCGCAAGGGGCTGTCGCTGCCCGTTTACGAGGCCGAACTGCTGGCCGAGAGCTACCGCCTGCGCGTGGCGCAGACCGCGGATGCCCAGGAAGGGCCGCGCGCCTTCATGGAAAAGCGCGCCCCGCAGTGGAAGGCGGAATAGCGACCGTTGCTGTTAGCGCCGCGGCAACAGCGGGCGCCGCCAAAAGCATCACCGGCGCATGCGCGGCGAGCAATAATCGTCCATCGCTCGTTTACGAGGAACCGGATCATGACTCCCATACACCGCGAACGCGTCGACGGTCCCATGGCCTGGGTGGGCGGCGATTTCAGGTCCAAGGACGAGCTCGCTTTCGACCTGTCGGCGCGCAACGTGGCGGCGCTGGAGGACATCCTCGCCCGCGTGAAGAACATGGCGCGCGACGAGATCACTAGGGCGCAGGCGGCGCATCCCGATCTCGACGACGATTTGGCCAAGGTCTACAAGGAAGTGATGCATGGCCGCGGCCTGGTGCTGGTGCGCGGCTTTCCGGTCGAAAAGCATTCCATCGACGACATCGAGAAGATTTACTGGGCGTTTTGCCTGCACTTCGGCAACCTGCTGTCCAACAACGCCTTTGGCCACCGCATGGTGCGCGTGCAGGAAGAGCAGCTTCCCGGCGGGGTGCAGCCGGCGCGCGGCACCAAGTCGCGCGCCGAGCTGGCCATGCACAACGATTCGGGTGATACCTTCATGCTGCTGTGCGTGCACCAGGCGCTGTCGGGCGGCGAAAGCCAGTTCTCCAGCGGCGTGGCCGCCCACAACACCATCCTGGCGCGCCGGCCCGACCTGCTGCCCATCCTGTACCGCGGCTTTCCCCAGCACCGGCGCAGCGAGCAGCAGCCCGGCCAGCCCGACGTGACGCCCTACGACGTGCCGATTTTTTCCAACGTCAACGGCCGCATCAGCATCAACTTCACTTACAGCAGCATCCTGCCGGCGCTGCACGTGCTCGGCCGCAAGACCACGCCCCAGGAGGACGAGGCGCTCGACCTGATTCGCAGCGTGCTGTTCGAGCAGCAGCTTGAAATCCGCATGGAACCTTGCGAGGCGTCGGTGGCCAACAACTTCGCCATGTGCCATTCGCGCTCCAACTACGTGGACGGTCCCCTGCCCGAGCAGAAGCGACTGGTTCTGCGCGCCTGGACGGAAGTGCCGGCGGCCGACCGCCGCCTGCCCGTGGGGCGCGAGTTCTTCCTCATGGAGAATGCCGGCGGGCGCCTCGGCTATGACCCAGTGCCGGGGCTGGACGGCAGCATCGCGCGCAACGACTACAGCAACGTGCCCGAGGACCTGGCGCAGATGTTCAAGGCCGCGCAGGCCAAACCGAAAGGGGTGAAACCCGAGGCCAAGCTGCGCTGACGGACCCATGCCATGACCGCAAAACGCCTGGCTTATTTCGAGCAATGGGTGGACCCCATTACCGGCAGCATCCTTCAGGCGCAGCCTGACATCCAGGTGTCGCGGCTGGTTTTCTCGGCCACCGACGAGGGCAACTGGGCGGAGCTGGCCCGCGTTCAGGGCTATCAATGCCCCACGCGCACCGACGTGGCAAACGCCGGCGTGGGCACGCGCTGGCTGGTGAACGCGGCGCTGCTGGAGCGTTGCCCCAACCTGCTGGCGGTATCGGTCGCAGGCGCGGGCTACGACGTGGTGGACGTGGACGCCTGCACGCGCGCCGGCGTGATTGTCTGCAACCAGTCGGGCACGGGCCGCGAGGCCGTGGCCGAGCATGCGCTGGCCTTCATGCTGGCGCTGTCCAAGAAAATCGGCGTGGCCGATCGCACCCTGCGCCGCACGGCCGGCTGGGACCGCCTGGCCTTTCGCGGCAACGATCTGCTGGGCAAGACCGTGGGCATCATCGGGCTGGGGCAAATCGGCACCCGGCTGGCGGAACTGTGCCGCGGTCCCTTCGGCATGACGGTGCTGGCCTTCGATCCCTACGTGACCGCGGCGCAGGCCGAAGAGCGCGGCGCGATCAAGGTCGAGCTGCCTGAGCTGCTTTCGCGCTCGGACTTCGTGTCGCTCAACAGCCCGTTGTCGGCCGAGACCGCGGGCAGCTTCGGCGCAGCCCAGTTCGCGCAGATGAAGCCCTCGGCCTACTTCATCACCACCGGCCGCGGCGGCGTGCACGATGAAGCGGCGCTGGTCGAAGCGCTGCGGACCAAGCGTATCGCCGGCGTCGGCGTGGACGTGTTCACGACCGAGCCGCCGCCGCCCGACCACCCGCTGTTCGCCTTCGACAACGTGCTGGCCACGCCGCACACCGCCGGCATCACGGTCGAGGCCAACCGCGGCATCGGCGAGGCCACGGGCGAGCAGTGGCTGGACATCTTTGCCGGCCGCGTGCCGCCGCGGTTGATCAATCCGGCGGCCTGGCCCGCTTACCGCAATCGTTTTGAGCGCCTGTTGGGGATGCGGCCGCCTGAGTTACCTGAGGAATCCAAGTGAAACAAACCAAGAGCGCGGCAGTTCGCGCCCGGCTCAATCACCCGGTCATCGACGCCGACGGCCACTGGGCCGAACTGAATCCGGTGTTCTTCGACTACATCCGCGAGGTGGCGGGTCCCGACATCCTGGAGCGCTTCCGCGCCGGCTACAGCAACCGCGCGCGGCCCTGGTATGCCGCCGCCGAGGAGGAACGGCGCCGCCGCCGCCAGCTGCGCCCGCCTTATTGGGGCATGCCCACCAACACCCGCGACCGCGCGGCGGCCATGATCCCGGCGCTGTTCCGCCAAAGCCTGGACGACTGGGGCATCGACGTGGCCCTGGTGTACCCCTCCATGGGCCTGGGCCTGTCGCGCGAAGTCACCGCGCCCGACATGGTGGGCGGCATTTTCCGCGCCTACAACACCATGGTGGCCGAGCTGTTCCGGCCCTACGCCGACCGCGTCATCCCGGTGGGCATCGTGTCGCTGCGCGAGCCGGCCGAGGCGATCGCACAACTTGAGTTCGCGCACTCGCTGGGCCTGCGGCAGGTGGTCACGGGTGGCTCCATTCCGCGCCCGATCGAGGAAGACGCGGCCTGGCAGCCCGATCCCAAAAAGCGCCGCGTGTACATCGACGGCCTCGGCCTGGACAGCCCGTACGACTACGACCCGGTGTGGCGCAAGTTCGTGGAGCTCGGCATGGCGGTGGCCTCGCACAGCGGCAGCATGGGCTGGCCTGACCGCAGCTCGCCCTCCAATTTCGTGGCCAACCACCTGGGCCATTTCGCCCAGAGCCACCACGTTTTTGCCCGCGCTCTGTTCCTGGGCGGCGTCACGCAGCGCTTTCCCAACCTCAACTTCGCCTTCCTCGAAGGCGGGGTGGGTTGGGCCTGCGGGCTGTATTCCGACCTCATGGGGCACTGGGAAAAGCGCAACCGCCGTTTCATGGCCCAGCACCTCGATCCCATGCGCCTGGACCAGCCGGCGGTGCGGGCCCTGTTCGAACAGCACGCCGCCGGGCACCCCCGCTTCGCCGGCAAGATCGACGACATACTCGAGCGCAACATGGACGGCATCGAGTGCGACGTGCCGCTTGCGGAACTATCGCGGCGCGACCGCGACAGCGACGACTTCGCGCGGGTGAACATCGACAGCCGCGCCGACATCGAGCGGCTGTTCGCGCGCAATTTCTATTTCGGCTGCGAGGCCGACGATCCCATGACGGCGGTGGCCTTCAACCCGAAAATGGGCCTGCGCCTGAAGCCCGTGCTGGGATCGGACATCTCGCACTTCGACGTCATCGACGCCTCCGAGGTCATCGACGAGGCCTGGGAAATGGTGGAGCACGGGCTCATGGACGAGGGCAATTTCCGCGATTTCACCTTCGGCAACGCCGTCCGGCTGTTTGCGGGCATGAACCCCGAATTCTTCGCCGGCACGGTGATCGAAGACGAAGTACGCAGGGAACTGGCGCTCCCCGCGGCAGGCGCGCGGGACAAGGCTGCGTAACGACAAACCGCGCGACTTTGGCCGTGCGGGTTCAGCGCACCGACCGAAGCAGCGGCGCCTTGGAGGGCGGCGGAAGCGAGTCCTGGAGGCCCTTCACCGTTTCAATGAACCGGGACAGGGCGGGTGAGCGCACGCTCTTCAGCCATACCAGTTCCAGTTCCAGCGGCACCGAGAAGTCGGCCACCTGCCGCGTGACCACGGCGGACTCCGGCAGGCCATCGCGAAAGGCCGAGGTGACGAAGGTCAATCCCATTCCGGCCGACACCAGGTGCAGGCGCGTGTTTTCGCTCAGCACCTGCTGCACGATATTGGGCGTCAGCCCGCCGGCCTGGCAGGCCGCGATCATGCGGTCATAGACGCCGGGGGCGCTTTCGCGCTCCATCCACAGGAATTTTTCGTCCTTCAGATCGGCGAGCCGCAGTTCCGCGCGCGCCGCGAGGGGATGAGTGCTGGGCAGGGCCAGGAAAAAATCGTCGGTCTCGATGCGCAGGTAGTCGACCGGTCCTTCCGGGGGGCGGGTATAGATGAAGGCCGCGTCGACGTGGCCGGACAGCACGGCCTCGACCAGCTTCGACGACGGGATGGGGCCGAGCTTCAGTTCGACTCCGGGATATTGGGTCCGGAATTCACGAAAGGCGCTGGTGACCAGGGCGTGGCGCACCACCGTCTCGTTCAGGCCGATGTGCAGGCTGCCGGCTTCGCCCGCGCCCATGAGCCGCATCTGCGCCATGGCGCGGTCCACCTCGGCGAGAATGCGGCGCGCCTGCTCCAGGAACACCCGGCCCATGGGGGAGAGCTTGACGCGCTTCTGCTGGCGCTCGAATAACTGCACGCCCAACTCGTCTTCCAGGTCGTGGATGCGCCGCGACAGCGCCGGCGTGACCACGCACAGGCGCTCTGCGGCGCGATGGAAATTCTCCTCCTCGGCCGCCGCCACGAAATAGCGGATGTGGCGCAGTTCCATCCGGGTGCGCCCTTGTAACCTAAGTCCCGATCTGCTTGCGCGCCTTGCGCTCGATGCGCCTGATGGGCGTGTTGATGATGTCGATCAGCGGCGCGGCGCGGTACGAGGCCGCGCTTTGCGCCTTGTCCGCCGTGCCGTAGGCCGTGCTGCGCTGATAGGGCTCGCGGCCCAGCTTGCGGATGACGGCGTCCATGCGCGCCGGCGGCCATTCCTGGCCGTGCTGCGCGCCCGCGGCGCGGGTGATGGATTCGTTCATCAGCGTGCCGCCCAGGTCGTTGGCGCCGGCGTTGAGGCAGGCCGCCACGCCGGGCTCGCCCATCTTGACCCATGAAGTCTGGATGTTGGTGATGAGGGGGTGCAGGGCCAGGCGCGAAACGGCGTGCATGAGCACGGCCTCGCGCCAGGTGGGGCCGCTGCGCGCCATGCCGCGCAGGTACATGGGCGCCTCGGCGGCCACGAAGGGCAGGGGCACGAACTCGGTGATGCCGCCGGTGCGCGCCTGCAGGTCGCGCAGGCGCAGCAGGTGGCGCGCCCAGTGCACCGGCCGCTCGACGTGGCCGTACATGATGGTGGAGGTGGTCTTCAGGCCCACGCGGTGCGCGGCTTCGACCACGCGCAGCCATTCGTCGGTCTTCAGCTTGTCGGGGCAGAGGATGCCGCGCACTTCGTCGTCCAGCACCTCGGCTGCGGTGCCGGGCAGGGTGCCCAGGCCCGCGTCCTTGAGCCGCGCGAGGTAGGGTTCCAGCTCCAGGCCCAGGGTACTGGCGCCCTGCCAGATCTCCAGCGGCGAGAAGGCGTGCACGTGCATGGCCGGGACCGCCTTCTTCACGATGCCGATGATGTCAAGGTAGGTGTCGCCGCTATAGCCGGGATGGATGCCGCCCTGCATGCACACCTCGGTGCCGCCGCGCGCCCAGGCCTCGCTGACGCGGCGCGCGATCTCCTCGGGCGCCAGGTCGTAGGGCTTGCCGCGCAGGTGCTCGTCGGTGCTGCCCTTGGAAAAGGCGCAGAACTTGCACTTGTAGGTGCAGACATTGGTGTAGTTGATGTTGCGGTTGACCACGTAGCCCACGCGCTCGCCGTTCACCTGGCGGCGCAGCTCGTCGGCGGCTTCGCACACGCGCTGGAACTCGCCGCCGCGCGCCGCGAACAGCCGCACGATGTCGTCCTCGGCCAGGCGCTCGCCGTTCGTGGCGCGGGCGAGGATGTTGGAGAGGCGCGGGGCCAGGTGATGCGGCGCGCGGGAGGCGGGATGCGCCTCGCGCGGCGCGAAATCGGCCGAGCCCGTGACCCAGGCGTCGGTGCGCGGGAAGCCCTCGGCGTCCACCATGCGCATGACGCGGGTGCGCAGGCCTTCGTCAAGCCAGCGCGCCGGGTCCTGGGCATAGGACGGGTAAATGGTCAGGCGCTCGTGCAGGATCTTGCCGGCGTCGGCGGTCTGGCGCGCAAGCTGGTCGAGGTGCGGCCACGGCGCTTCGGGGTTGACGTAATCCGGCGTCACCGGGCTTACCCCGCCCCAGTCGTTGATGCCGGCCGCGACCAGCGGCTCGAGCTGGCCGGCGTTGAGGTTGGGCGGCACCTGAATGCTCATGCCCGGCCCGAAGATGAGCCGCGCCACCGCCACCGTCCACAGCAGTTCGTCCAGCGACGGCTCGGGCGCATTGACCATCAGCGTGCCGGGTTTGGCGCGGAAATTCTGGATGATGATTTCCTGGATGTGCCCGTGCGCCAGATGCAGATCGCGCAGCGCCAGCAGCGATTCCACGCGCTCGCGGCGCGTCTCGCCGATGCCGATGAGGATGCCGCTGGTGAAGGGCACACCGGCTTCGCCGGCGAGGCGCATGGTTTCGAGGCGCACCGCCGGCACCTTGTCGGGCGAGCCGTGGTGGGGCAGGCCCTTTCCGCACAGCCGTTCGGAAGCCGACTCAAGCATGATGCCCATGGAGGCCGACACTGGCCGCAGCATGGCAATCTCTTCGGCCGTCATGGTGCCGGCGTTGATGTGCGGCAGCACGCCGGTCTCGTCCAGCACGCGCCTGGCCACGTGCGCCACGTAGGCAAGCGTGCTTTCGAAGCCCATGGCGGCCAGCGCGTCGCGCGCCGCGGAGTAGCGCAGCTCGGGCCGTTCGCCCAGGGTGAACAGCGCCTCCTTGCAGCCCTGTTCTGCGGCTTTTTTGACGATGCTCACCACTTCATCGGCATCCATGTAGGGCTTGTCGATGTGGCGCGGTGTCTGCGCGAAAGTGCAGTAGTGGCAAACGTCGCGGCAGAGCTGGGTGAGGGGCAGGAATACCTTGCGCGAATAGGTGACCACATCGCCAAAGCCTGCATTGCGCATGCGGGCGGCACGCGCCATCAGTTGCGGAAGGCCGTCGGAATCGAAGTGATGATCGAAGCGATCGGCGAGGGCCAGAGCTTCGGCATCGGTCAGCGGTTCGTCGCTCGCCTGCTCGAATGCCCAGGGCTGAACAGGCAAATTGTTTGGTTGCCGGACAGGCGCCTCGGACAGCGACACCACTGCCGCCGCAGGTTTGATTTCAACCGGGCGCAGCCGCGCCGCGATGCCGCTTTGTTCCAGGTAGTCGCGCGTGCGCGGAGCAAGCCCGGGCGCGAGATACAGCACCGAGCGAAGATCCTCGGGCTCGTCGATATCGAGGCTGGCACCGGAGGTTTCATGGGTCACCGCGTCGAATCCGAGATCGGCAGCCTGATCCAGGTGCTTCTTCAGGGAGCCGAGACCAAACCGCGCCTCATAAGCCCCCGCCGCGACAGCGGCGGGCCTCCAGGCGAGCAGATTCGTGCCGTGCCGCCAGCGATCCGGAGCAATGGTCAGCACACGGCCAGCGCTGCCACCACGCCGGGAGTGCGCGTCAATAAAGCGGGACAATTCATCATGGGAAAGCGCGGGCAGATCTCCAGGCACGACGAGTACGTCGTCAATGCCGTCACCTGCCAATGCTTCCACTGCGCCGCGAATCGCGCTGTTCAACGGCCCGGCCGCATCACCTTCCGCAGCCGCGGGCTCCTTGACGAAGCGGGCACCATAGTGCGCAGCCAGTTGCTCGACGTCGGGTTCCGCGGACACCACCACGATGCCTTGCAAGCGATCACCCTGAGAAACCAAGTTATTCAGTGTGTCCAGTACGTCCGATGCCATGGCCAGCACCAGCCCACGCCGCTCCTCGGATGTCAGCACGCCGGCCAATCGTTGTTTCGCGGCTGCAAAGCGCTTCAGCGGCAGCAAAGCCCACATGGCAAGTCCCTTTAATACTAGGTGTAACGCCGGTCAGCCGGCGATTTTTCTGGCGAAATTCAGCACGGTGTCCGCCAGCATACAACTATCCTGGATGCTGTTCATGACCGTCTGTGCCACTTCGACCTGAACACCCGTGGCGGCAACCGCATTCGCAAGAGATGCGTCTTGTTGGTCGATGACCATGCCGTCGAGAAGGTTTCCATAATAGGCAGCCACGCCCCGCGCATTCACCGGCACGCGCAGTTCGGCCATCATCTTGGCGGCGGGACCCTTGACGGCCTGCCCGCCGATAATGGGCGACACGGCCACGATGGGCGCCCCCGAAGCCTTGAGCGCGGCACGCACGCCCGGCAGCTTGAGAATGGGGTCCACGCTGACGAAGGGGTTGGAGGGACAGATGACGATGGCCTGCACCTCGCCCCCGAGCAGTTCCATCATGGCGGGCTGCGGGCGCGCGCGGTCGATGCCGTCGAAGCGGAAACCGCTCACTTCGGGCCGGCATTGCTCGCGCACGAAATAATGCTGGAACGACAGTTCGCCGCCGGAGGTGCGCACCAGGGTGCGCACCGGGTCGTCGGACATGGGCCACACCGTGCACTGCACGCCGTGCGCGCGGGCGAGTTCAGCCGTGACTTCGCTCAGCGTGCGGCCCTGGCGGAGCAGGTGGGTGCGGTGCAGGTGCGTGGCGAGATCGAGGTCGCCGAGGTTGAACCAGGCTTCGCCGCCGAGCTGCTTCAGCGCGCCCATGACCGTCCAGCTCTCGTTGGCGAGGCCCCAGCCGCGCAGCGTGTCGTTCCTGCCCGCCAGCTTGTACAGCACGCTGTCGATGTCGGGGCAGATGGTGAGACCAAGGTGCTCGAAGTCGTCGCCGGTGTTGCAGACAATGGCGACCTGCTCGGGCGCCAGCGTGCGCGCCAGGCCGTCGGCCAGCTTGGCGCCGCCCACGCCGCCCGACAGGGCTAACACCTTTTTGGAGCGTGCCTCCGCGCTGCCGGGTTTTGTCATGGCTACTTGAACAAATCCTTGTCGCGCGCGCGGATGAGCGGCGCTGAGCCGGCCTCCGAGGGCTTGTAGCGCGCGCCGCGCACCACCACCACCGGCGTGCCTTCGTCGGCCTGCCCCATGACGAAGGAGGCCGCGGCGGCGATTTCGTCGGCCGCGGCGATCTCTGTGATCTGCAGCGCCTTGCCGAACAGGTCGGGGTCGCCGATGCGGCTGTCCAGCGCCAGGAGGCCTGCCGCGCCGATGGCAATGCCGGTCACGCCCATGCGCCAGGGTCTTCCCGCACTGTCGTTGATGACTACGGCGACGTTCACCCCATATTTTGCGGACAGCGCCTGGCGAAGTTTTTGCGCGCTGGCGTCCGGGTTCTCGGGCAGCAGCAGCACGCGCGCCTCGGCCTGCTGGATATTGGACTGGTCGATGCCGGCGTTGGCGTACACATAGCCGTGCCGGTGGCGCACGATGAGCACGTCCTTGGCCTGGCGCACGACGTCGGTCGATTCCCTCAGCACGAGTTCGACGAAGCGCGGGTCCTTGTTGACGACGGCCGCGAGTTCGTTGGCGCGTGGCGAAGGCGTCACATCGGCCAGGCGGACGTAGCGGTTCTCGGACTTGGAGACGATTTTCTGCGCGAGGACCACGATATCGCCGGCCCGCAAGGTTTCGCCCTGCTGGTCGAGCGCTTTCGCGATGAGTTCGACGAGGTCATCGCCAGGCTCGACCAGCGGAAAGCCGTCAAGGGCGAAGAGCTCAATGCGATTATTGGCAGGCATGTGCTGCGAAGCGGTGTACTGGAATTGGCGGTTGCTTAAAGGCGATGAAATTTCGGAGGGACGAAGGTGGCCGCATATGTCCGTTGTTCCAACGGGGTGTGCCGCCAAACGCTCCGCGTCCTAATCTTGAATTTAATCGCCTTTGCTTACCCCGTGCCCCACGAAACCTGTCCTAAAAAACAAAGATCAGGCGCCGCCCTTGCCCACCCCGGTAATGCGGATGCCTGCGTGGCCGTTGTATTGCTTGTTCAGGAAAATCATGACCGAGGTCAGGGCTTCTGCCGCCGCGGAATTGTCCAGCGAACCGGAGTGGAAGGCCCGCAAGCCGGCCAGTTCGGCCAATGCAACGACCGCTTCACGCGCGTCCTTGTTGTCGCCGAATACCAGCACGTCGCAATCCAGCTCGTCATCGCCGCGCAGCAGGTCCGCCGCCACGTTATGAAATGCGCTGACTACTTTGACCGACTCACCGACGATGTTCTGCGCAATGCGCGCCGCCGAGCCTTCCTTGGGCAATTGCACCCGCATCACTTTGGGCGGCATGAGCGGCACCGTGGTGTCGATCAGGATCTTGCCCGCCAACGCGGCCTTGATGCCTTCCAAAGTCGATGCCTGGGACGCGAAAGGCACAGTCAGCGTGACAATCCCCGCTTCGCTGCTGGCGGCGAGGTTGTCGGCCCCGCGCAGGCTGCCCACCTTGGCGGCGCCGCCGCGCGGTTTCAGCGTGGCCCTGATTTCGGCCGCGGCGGCTTCAGCCTTTTCGGCCGAGCGCGAGCCGATGATGACATCGCGTCCCGCGGCTGCCCAGCGCTTGGCCAATCCGTAGCCCAGGTTGCCCGTGCCGCCGAGCACGGCGATGGGCGCTAGTTGTTCAGACATGTTTGCTCCTGGCGCCGGTTGCCCGGCGGCCGGGCGGCGCGAAATCAGTATGATCGATATGGTATGTTCAATGCAGCTGCGCCGGGATTCTAATGCATTCGCCGCGCCGGCATTCGAAGCAGACTCTAAGGAGGAGGCGTCCCGTGAAAGTGGCCATCGGCATCAATTACAGCGGCGCGACGTTCAACGTGCCCATTGCGCGCATCCAGCGCGCCGAGCAGCTCGGCTTCGATTCGGTGTGGACGGCCGAGACCTACGGCTCCGACGCCATCACGCCGCTGGCCTTCATCGGCGCGCAGACCAAGCGCATCCGCCTGGGCACCGGCATCGCGCAGCTCGCGGCGCGCACACCGGCCAACCTCGCCATGTGCGCCCAGACCATCGACGCCATGGCCGGCGAAGGCCGCATGATGCTCGGCATCGGCGTATCCGGTCCGCAGATCGTCGAGGGCTGGTACGGCCAGCCCTGGGGCAAGCCGGCTGACCGCATCCGCGACTATGTGGCCATCATCAAAAAAATACTCAAGCGCGAAGGCCCGGTGTCGCACCAGGGCAAGGAAATCTCGCTGCCTTACTCGGGCCCCGGCTCCTCGGGCCTGGGCAAGCCGTTGAAAAGCATATTGCACGGCAACGCCGGCATTCCCGTCCTGCTGGGCACAGCCACGCCGGGCAACATCCGCATGACGGCCGAGATCGCCGACGGCTGGCTGTCCATGCATCTCGTGCCCGGCGACCTCAAGCACTACCTGCCGCTGCTGCAGGAGGGCATGGCCAAGCGCAGCGACGGCAAGGCGCTCAAGGACTTCGAGATCCGTGGCTCGGTGCAGGTGCGCATCACTGCCGACGTCAAGCAGGCCATCGAGGCGGCCAAGCCGGACGTGGCGCTGTACGTGGGTGGCATGGGCGCCAAGGAAAAGAACTTCCACACCCAGGCCATGATCAGGCGCGGCTATCCCGAAGCCGCCGCGCGCATCCAGGAGCTGTTCCTGGCCGGCCGCAAGGACGAGGCCACCGCGGCCGTGCCCGACGAGTACATCGACGAGCAGCACCTCATGGGTCCGCCCGAGCGCATCCGCGAACGCTGGTCGCGCTGGCGCGATTCCGGCCTCACCATGCTGAGCGTGACGCAGCCCACCGATGAGGCCCTGGAACTGGTCGGCGGGTTGATTGGAAAGTAAGGCAACAAAGCAACGAAGCAACAAGCTCAACCGCGCCGTGGTGCCGCTCTTGGCCATGCCGGCCAACAAGGCCAAGATCCTGGAACTCTCGGGCTTCGACGCCGGCGGCTCCGCCCCCGAGGAACTGCGCGCGCAGCAAGGCCGAGCGCGATTTGTACGTGCAGGCGGCCACGCTGATGAAACTGCAGCCGCAGTGAGCGATTAGCAGAGAACCGGGCTTAGGGTTTGCCGGCGTAGGGCCGCGCGTCCAGCGCCGGCAGGGTTGCCTGCAGTTCCGCCGCCAGCGCGCGCGGCACCGGTACCGGAAATTCCAGAAGCTGCTGCGCCATGCCCTTGGCGTTGGGATCGACGCGGCGCGAGGCCAGGCCGCCGCCGTCGAGCGACTCGTGCACCACGAAGTTGAGCGCGGCGAAGCCGGGCAGGTAGTAGCGGTCCACTCGCCGCGCGGCATCTGCGGAGAAGGTGTGCGCGTACCACCGCGCCACGGCGTCGGGGCTGAGCGCGCGCGCGATGTAGGGCAGCCAGTCGTGGCGGCGCGCGATCACACCCACGTTGAACAGGTCGCCCTTGTCGCCGCTGCGCGCCCAGGCGAGGGCGATGAGAGGGACGGGTTCGGGGTCCGCTTCCAGCGCGGGGGTGGCGGGCAGGGCGGGGCGCTCGATCATGGCGGGCTTGAAGCCGCCCGGTCCGGGACCGAGCCTGGCCGTTTCGTTGCCCAGCGTCACGCTCACCGACAGCGCGCTCTTGTCCAGCAGGAAGGAGAACAGCCGCCCCACCTGCTCGACCGCCGAGCCGATGTCCTTGGCCTTGCCCACGGACATGGACACGCTGGCCGCGCGGTGCTCGCGATCGAACACCGCGATGGCCTCGCGCTTGTCGTGCTCCACGGAAATGCGCGCCACCACTTCGCGCGCCTGGCGCGCACGGGTATGGGGCCCGAATGACGCTTCGCCGCCGAGTATTTCAAGCCCCACCGCTTTCCACGCACCCAGGCCGCGCTCGGCCAACATGCGATTGGTGCGGTCGATGAGCGCGCGGCTCTGGCGCTCGGCCTTGGCCACGGCCTCGATTCCGATCACCGGATGCAGCACGGTGATGCGCCACGCGTCCTCGTAGGTGAGGCACACCTTGTAGGTGTCTGTGGGCGCGCGGCCGATGACGTTGCTCACGGCCACGCGGTCCGGGCCCTGCTGCGCCAGCTTGATGGCGCTGAAGTCGCAAGTGGCGTCGGGCACGAAGTAGGCCTGCGGGTCGCTGATTTCGTACAGCACCTGCTCGCCCACCGTGGCCGGCGTCACCAGCCCGCCGGTGCGTGGGGGCTTGGTGATGACGAAGCCGCCGTCGGCGCGGCATTCGGCCACGGGGTAGCCGATGTTGGTCCAGTCGGGCACGTCCCGCCAGTCGGTGAAGGTGCCGCCGGTGGATTGCGGGCCGCATTCCAGCAGGTGGCCGGCCAGCGTGCCCGCGGCCAGCTTGTCGTACTCGCGCTCTTTCCAGCCGAATTCGTGGATGAGGGCGCCCAGCGTCACGGCGCTGTCCACCACGCGTCCGGTCACCACGATGTCGGCGCCCATGGCCAACGCGCGGGCGATGGGAAAGCCGCCGAGGTAAGCGTTGATGCTGCCCACCTTCACAGGGAAGGGCGCATTGCTGAACATGTCGCGAAAACCGGCCTTGCGGAACTCATCCGCGCGCTCCAGCAGGTTGTCGCCTTCGACAAAGGCGATGCGCGGTGCGAGGCCCAGCGGCTTGGCTGTGTCCGCAATCGCCTGGGCGCAGGCGCGCGGATTGAAGCCGCCGGCGTTGGAAATCACCTTGACGCCCTTTGCCAGGATATCGGCGAGGTAGGGCTTCATGTGCGTGTCGACGAAGTCGCGCCAGTAACCGCTGTCCTGGTCGGTGCGCCCCAGCCGCGCCAGGCGGCCCAGCGCCGGCTCGGCCAGGTAGTCGAACACCACGTAATTGAGGCCGGGCATGGTGAGCAATTGCGGGACCGACACCGCGCTGTCGCCGGTGAAGCCCGAGGCCCCGCCGATGCGGATGATTTTTCCTGAGGCCTCCATCAGGCCGCCCTGACGCTCCTGGGCTCCTCGGGCCGCTTCTGCTCGGTGAAGATCAGCGAGGCCTCGTGCGTGTCCACGTCCTCGGCGCCCACCACGCCCAGCACTTTGCGCGCCTCGGCGGGCCGCAGGTGGAAGACTTCTTCGTAGCGGAACAGGAAAATCGGCCCCGACAATTCGCCCACTTTCATGCCCCGCTGCATGGCGTTCATGACCGAGAGCCAGGTCTCGGGATAGTGCAGGATGGAGCGCGTCACCATGCGCAACGCGCCGAAAATCGACTTGACGCTCAGTTCCCCGGCCAGCCTGGGACTGATGAACTTGGGCACGTTGTACAGGCGCATGAAATAAGGAACCAGCTCGCCTATCTCGTCGAAAGATCCGCCGCAGATGATGTGCTCGAAGTCGTGGATTTGCGTGGAGCGGCGGCGGAAGAAGTCGTAGTGGCCGGTGGGCTCGTAGGCGGCGTGGATGTCGACGCGGAAATTCCGGCTCACCAGGTAGTTGTAGTACAGGCCGCCCACGGTGTCGGGCGCGTACTGCTTGAAGTCGTCGATCTCGTAAGTGGAGATGAAGCGCTCGGCCAGCCAGCGGTCCAGCCCGGGATTGTGCTTGCGCTCCTCTTCGAACAGCGCGTCGATTTCGTCGGCGTCCAGCACTTCGGCCAACGCCTTGTTGAGGTCGATGTTGTCCGACGACACCGTGCGGTCGCGGCCGTTGCGGCGCAGCAAATAAGTGGCCACCCAGTCGCGCATGAGCACGTTGTTGAGGTACTTGGACGACGACACCAGCACGCTGCTGTCGGTCTCGACGGCCACGTTGTTGGTGGCGAAATAATGGTTGTCGGGAATACGGATTTGAGCCATGGCGTTTATCCTGCGACGGATATGGGGACATGGTAACGTTTCCGCACGGCCATTGCGCGAGGAGGAGTGGAATGAGCGGCGGGATGAGGAAGTTGATCGGCGCCTTGACAGCATTCGCGGTCCAGGTGTCGGCTTTGGCGCTGGTTCCCGGGTTTGCACTCGCACAGGCCTATCCCAACAAACCCATCCACTTCGTGGTCGGCAACCCGCCCGGCGGCACCACCGACCTGATGGCGCGCATCCTGGCCGACAAGCTCAAGGACAAGCTCAACCAGCCCATCATCATCGACACCAAGGCCGGCGCGGCCAGCATGATCGCGCTGGAGTTCGTGGCCCGCCAGCCGCCCGACGGCTACACCTTCGTGGTGTGCTCGAGCAGCATCGCCACGCTGTACAACCTCAATGCCGCGGCCACCTACAAGCCCTCGGACTTCACCCCCATCGCCGGCATCGCCGTGGCGCCCTTCCTGGTCATGGTGCGCGGCGACTTTCCGGTGAAGAACCTGTCCGAGTTCAATGCCTACGCCAAGGCCAATCCCGGCAAGATCAACGTGGGCGCCGCGGGCAGCGGCAGCTTCGATCACCTGGCCGGCACCAAGTTCGCGCTGGCCACCAACACCAGGATGACCTGGATCGCCTACAAGGGCGAGGCGGCGGCCGTGGCCGACCTGGTGGGGGGGCGCGTGGACGCCGCCTTCCTGCAATGGGGCACCTCGGGCCCGCACATCATGGCGGGCAAGATCCGCGTGCTGGCGTCGATGAGCGCGCAGCGCGATCCCAACCCGGCCCTGGCCAACATTCCCACCGCGGCCGAACTCGGCTCGCCGGTGGAGGCGGCGGCGTGGTTCGGCCTGTTCGGGCCGGCCGGGGTGCCCAAGGACATCGTGGACCTGCTGAGCCGCGAGTCCATGGCGGGGTTGCGCGCCGCGGACGCGCAGGAGCGCATCCGCGGCGTGAACCAGCAGCCGCTCATCCTGACCCCCGACCAGCTCGGCGCCCTGCTGCACAAGAGCGCCGACGACTGGGCGGTGGTGATCAAGGCGGCGGATCTGAAGGCGCAGTAGACGCGCAACAAACCGCCCGGCAACCGCACGGCCAGATTCCAGGCCGTTTGGCGGGGGGATAGCGCGGCTCGGGATGGCAGGGAGCCAGAGGGGGCGCATGATAAAATGCGCTTTTGCCTCGCGAGCCCGCCATGACCCTGAGCGCCAAATCTCTCGCCCAGACCGATCCGGAACTCAACAGCGTCATCCTGGATGAAAATCGGCGCCAGGAAGACCACATCGAGCTGATCGCCTCGGAAAACTACGTGAGCCGCGCCGTGCTGGAGGCGCAGGGCTCGCAGCTCACCAACAAGTACGCCGAGGGCTACCCTGGCAAGCGCTACTACGGCGGCTGCGAATTCGTGGACAAGGCCGAGGAACTGGCCATCGCCCGGGTGAAGAAGCTGTTTGGCGCCGACAAGCTGGGCTGGGCGGCCAACGTGCAGCCCAACTCGGGTTCGCAGGCCAACCAGGCCGTGTTCTTCGGGCTGCTCAAACCCGGCGACACCTTCCTCGGCATGTCGCTGGCCATGGGCGGCCACCTCACCCACGGCTCGCCGGTGAACATGAGCGGCAAGTGGTTCAACGTCATCAGCTACGGGCTGAATGCCAAGGAAGAAATCGACTACCCCGAGCTCGAGCGCCTGGCGCGCGAGCAAAAACCCAAGCTCATCCTGGCCGGCGCCTCGGCCTATTCCCTGGGCATCGACTTCCAGCGCATCGCCGGCGTGGCCAAGGAAATCGGCGCCTATTTCATGGTGGACATGGCGCACTATGCCGGGCTGGTGGCCGCGGGCCTGTATCCCAACCCGGTGGGCGTGGCCGACGTGGTGACCAGCACCACCCACAAAACCCTGCGCGGGCCGCGCGGCGGCGTCATCCTCATGAAGCCCGAGCTGGAAAAACCCATCAACTCGGCCATTTTCCCCGGCATCCAGGGCGGCCCGCTGATGCACGTCATCGCCGCCAAGGCCGTGGCCTTCCACGAAGCCCTGCAGCCCGGCTTCAAGGACTATCAGAAGCAGGTCGTGGAGAACGCCCGTGTCATGGCTGAAACGCTCACGGCGCGCGGCCTGCGCATCGTGTCCGGCCGCACCGAGAGCCACGTGTTCCTGCTTGACCTGCGCGCCAAGAAAATCACCGGCAAGGATGCTGAAGCCGCTCTGGGCAAGGCGCATCTCACGGTCAACAAGAACGCCATCCCCAACGATCCGGAAAAGCCCTTCGTCACCAGCGGCATCCGCATCGGGTCGCCCGCCATGACCACGCGCGGCTTCGGCCGCGCCGAGGCCGAGAAGGTGGCCAACCTCATCGCCGACGTGCTCGAAGCCCCGGCCGACGAGACCGCGCTGGCGCGCGTGCGCCGCGAAGTCGAGGCGCTGTGCAAGCGCTTTCCGGTGTACGGGCCGGCGGGTTCGAGTACGTCGGCGCCGGCCGCTGCCGCCGCGGCCTAAGCCGGGAACAGGGGGGACTTCGATGCCGTCCGCGCGCGCATGAGGTGCCCCTATTGCAAGACCGCGGACACGGCGGTCATCGACTCGCGCCTGTCCGATGACGGCGACAGCGTGCGCCGCCGGCGCGAGTGCCAGGCCTGCGCCAAGCGCTTCACCACCTACGAGCGGGTGGAGATGTCCATGCCGCTGGTGGTGAAATCCAACGGCTACCGCACCAGCTACGACCGCAACAAGATGCGCACCGGCTTCATGCGCGCCCTGCACAAGCGCCCGGTGCCCGCCGAGCAGGTGGAAGACGCCATCAACCGCGTGGAGCAGCGCGTGCTGGCCCTCGGCGAGCGCGAGGTGAAAAGCCGCGTGGTGGGCGAGATGGTCATGCGCGAGCTGAAGAAAATGGACGACGTGGCCTACATCCGCTTCGCCTCGGTGTACGAGGACTTCCAGCGCGTGGACGATTTCCGCGAGGCCATCCTCCAGGTGAAGCGTCCCGGCAGCAAGCGCGCGCGCAAGTAGTCCGCGCGCGCCGGCTCGCCTCACATCCTTCGCCTCCCGCCGATGTTCACCGAGGCCGACCGCCAGCACATGCAGAGCGCCCTGGCGCTGGCCGAGCGGGGCCTGTTCACCACCACGCCCAATCCGCGCGTGGGCGCGGTGCTGGTCAAGGACGGTGTAGTGGTGGGCGAGGGCTTTCACCTCAAGGCCGGTGAACCCCACGCGGAAGTTCACGCACTTCACCAGGCGGGGGAGCGTGCCCGCGGCGCCACGCTGTATGTAACCCTGGAGCCGTGCAGCCACCACGGCCGCACGCCGCCCTGCGCCGATGCCGTGGTCGGGGCCGGGGTGGCAAGGGTGGTGGCGGCCATGGAAGACCCCAATCCCAAGGTGGCCGGCGAGGGCTTCGCCAAGCTGCGCGCCGCAGGTATTGAGGTGCGCTGCGGCCTGCTCGAATTCGAGGCGCGCGAACTCAACATCGGCTTTGTTTCGCGCATGACCCGTGGCCGGCCGTGGGTACGATCAAAAATTGCCGCGACGCTGGACGGCCGTACCGCGCTCGCCAACCGCAAGAGCCAGTGGATTACATCGGAAGCGGCGCGGCGCGATGGGCATGCATGGAGAGCAAGGGCGTGTGCCGTCATGACTGGCGTAGGCACATTGCGCATGGACAACCCGCGCATGAACGTGCGCGACATCGACACGCCGCGCCAGCCAGCCAAGATTCTGGTGGACAGCGGACTTCAAGCGCCACTCGACGCGGCGCTGTTCCAATCTGGCGCGGTGCTGGTTTTCAACGCGCGCGACGAACAGTCGCGCGTCAACGAGTTCAAGGACCGCGGCATCGAAGTGGTGACGCTGCCCAATGCGCAGGGCAAGGTGGACCTGCCTGCCATGCTCGCCGAACTGGCGAAGCGGGGGATGAACGAAGTGCACCTGGAATCGGGCACGCGCCTCAACGGCGCCATGCTACGCGAGAACTGCATCGACGAGCTGCTGCTGTACCTCGCCCCCAAGCTGTTCGGCAACACCGCCATGGGCATGTTCGACCTGCCCGAACTGCGGGAACTGTCCGAGGCGGCGCAACTGAGTTTCACCTCGGTGGAACGCCTGGGCGATGACCTGCGTATCATTGCCAGGGTAAACAGACCGGAAGGGAATTAGCGGTGTTTTCTGGGATTGTGCAAGCCGTTGGGCGCATCAGCCGTATCGACAAGCGTGACGGCGGGGTTCGTCTGGCCATTCATGCTGTGAGGTTGGGCATGGACGACGTCAAGATCGGCGATTCCATCGCCGTCAACGGCGCCTGCCTCACCGTCATTTCCAAGACCCCGTCCGGGTTCGAGGCCGACGTGTCCGACGAGTCGCTGCGCTGCACCACCGGGCTGGACGCGGCCGGGGAGGTGAACCTGGAGAAATCGCTGCGCCTCGCCGACCGCCTGGACGGCCACATTGTGTCCGGACACGTGGACGGCATCGGCGAGGTGGTGGAGTTCGCCAAGCGCGGCGAGAGCACGTTGCTGCGGGTGCGCGCCCCCGCCGGCCTCGAGCGCTACATTGCCCGCAAGGGCTCGGTGACGGTGCAGGGCGTGAGCCTTACCGTGAACGCCGTGAGCGGGCGGGTGTTCGACATCAACCTCATCCCGCACACCCTGGACGTCACCACGCTCAAACGCCTGCAGCCCGGCTCGCAGGTCAACCTCGAGATCGACATGCTGGCGCGCTATGTGGAACGCATGCTGGGGCTGGACGAAGGGGGCATCGCAAAAGGAGAAGGCTAGCCCCGGATGCCTGTATCCCATTCAAAAAACAAAAATATCTCGAAACGAGATGGGTTGTCCGAGCAATTGCCCGGACCAATTTGCTGAGCCAGATCAAAAAAGCCCCCTGTTTTTTGCGCAACGATGCGCTCCGCGTGGCTACTATTGTGATCTTGGCGCGATCCGCCTCGCGTAAATTGGTTTCGGGAGGGGACACTTGGGGGCAACCGGACAAATCGGCCGTCTGAGACTCGCCGACCGCGCCTTGCGCATGGGCGTCATGGCCATCAATCGCACCGGCTATGCCTGGGTGGTGCTGGTGGCGGGCCTGATCGCTTCGCTCGGCTTGTACGTGCTGGTCAGGGACCGGGTTGAAAGCGAGGCGCGGTTGCGCTTCGAGAACGACGCGGCGGACGCGGCGCGCAAGATCGAGGACCGCGTCCGTTCGTACGCGGACGTGCTGTACAGCGTGCGCGGCCTGTTCGACTCCGACGCCAAGGTGACCCGGCGGCAATTTCATGATTACGTCGCGTCGCTGAACCTGGGCGCCCGCTACCCGGGTTTCCAGATCATCAATTTCGAGGAATACGTGACCGCGGGCCGCAAGGCCGCCTTCGAGGCGGCGGTGCGCCGCGACACCAGCCTGAACGGGCGCGGCTATCCCGATTTCAGGATACGCCCGCCGGGCGAACGGCCCGTGTACTTCGTTTTGAACTATGTCGAGCCCATGCAGGGCAACGAGGGGGTATTCGGCGCCGACATCTCGACCAATAATCAGGGCCGCAACCTGGCCGGTCTGGATCGCATGCGCGGATTCAACCAGCTTTCGAGTTCCGGCCGGCTCGTTCGCATCGACGGCCCCGAACGTTACGTGGCCCTGTCCATCCGGCTTCCGGTGTACCGCGCCGGCGCGCCGACAGGGTCTGAAGCCGAACGCCGCGACGCTTACATCGGCTCGGTGGGGGCGGGCTTCCGGGTGAAGGAATCGCTTGCCCCCATCATTGCCAGCAGCATTCCCAAGGCCATCGCGTTCCAGCTCTACAACATCGGCCCGGCCGGCACCGTTCCGTCGCCCGACAAGCTGGTGGCCGACAACCTGCTGTACGGAGAG
>Ga0134124_10000752_pt1 | contig 26087 bp, 21 predicted proteins | sample KB304_FD_96880 | JGI IMG/M metagenome (GOLD analysis project Ga0134124, IMG submission 96880) | Terrestrial soil microbial communities without Nitrogen fertilizer from Kellogg Biological Station, Michigan, USA - KB3-0-4 | ecosystem: Environmental > Terrestrial > Soil > Unclassified ... | reverse complement strand
TGACCTGCACGGCGCTGTAGCCGCGCGCGCGGTACAGGGTCTCCAGGGCTTCAAGCGCCCGCTGCACGTCGCCGTATTCGCGCGCGCGGCCGGTGAAGGGCCGCACGGCGGCCTCGATTTCCTCGGGCTTGAGGAGAGTGTTGCCTTCCACGGCGTAGCGCTCGATGTCGAAGCGCTCGCTTTGCACCGGGGCGGGCGGGGTGGCGGGAGGCGTCTGCGCCGCGGCCTGCAGGGCCGAAATCAGCGCGACCGGGCACGCCAAGACCAAAGCGGCAAAAAGGCTGCGAGACCGCAACGTTGTATCCTCCCTGAAGGTCGGCATTTTATCTCAATCTTCCCCTGGGCCGCAGGCTGAAATGAGCATGGCAATTCGGCAGAATTGCCGCGCATTTGTCATGCTGATGACATGTAAAATGCCCCGTCTTCATCCTCGACAGCGTTCGCGTGCTCAACATTGCCAAAGCGCTTTCAAATCCCGGGCTTTCAACCGGTTTTGGCGGATTCGCGCTTTTCAGACATACGCTTTTAAACGCGTCGCTTTTTACGTCAGCGCCGCTCAAGTCCACGCTTTTCGAACCTGGCCATCTGAAACCGGCCGCCCGGCGGCGGCGCAATCTGTCAACGTGGCTGGGGCTGGCTGTGTTGTTCGGAAGCCCGGCCGTGGCCGCGCAGGTGCAGTCGCCCGTCGAAGAACGGCAAGTCCGTCCTGATGCCTATTCGGCTGCGCAGCAAAGAGTGGAATCTGCGCGCAAGTCGAGCGAAACGGCCGAAGCGGACCTGAGGCGCCGGGACGGCGATTTCCAGGAAGCCGACAACGCCATGCAGGCCGCGCAGAAGCAGTTGGACGCAGCGCGGGCGCGGCGCGACAAGGCCAGGCAAGCTCTGGCCCAGGCGGCCCAGCGCAGTGCCGAGGCCAGGCGTGGACTGGAGCGTGAGGAGCAGGCCTTCGAGCAGTTGCGCAAGGCCGCCGCGGGCCCGATCCCCGGCAACAAGAAGCCGGAAGCAAAGAGGCCGGAAGCGAAGCGGCCGGCGGCGCATACCTGAAAGGAGTAGCCATGGAAGTGTCCCTGCAGGCAGCCACGCGCAAGCGGGGTTTTCGTGACCGTGCGGCGCCAGCCGCGGAGGCGGCACGCAGTGGCGCAGTGCTGTGGGCGGGCCTTGTGCTGTTGGCCGGGATTGCGCCGCCCGCGCTCTCGCAAGGCCAGTCGGCCAACGTCAAATCCATGGTGGCCACGTTGAACAGTTCCGGCGCGCGCAAGGAATGCGTTACCCTCACGCCGCGCCAGCGGCTGCGCTACTGGTATCGCGCCGAGGCACCGGTCAATTTCGCCATCCAGTACGTCACCGACAAGGAAACGCTCTATCCGGTGAAAAAGGACAAATCCGCCATCGGTTCGGGCAGTTTCCAACCCAAGGAGGCGCAGGACTATTGCATGGTCTGGACCAACCTGGCGAAAAAGCCGGTCAACCTGAGCTTCGAATTCGCGCGGGTGGACGAGTGATGATGACGCGGGCAGGCCGGCTGCCCTGCGTCGGCGCATGCGCGCTGCTGCTCGGCGCGCTGTGCGTTGGGCAGGCGGCGGCCCAGGGCATAGGGCCGGTGGCGGCCCAGGGTGGTCCGGAGCGGCGGCCCGAAGTTCGCGAAGGCCGCAGCGTGATCGAATTTCAGGCCGAGGCCCAGCGCGAAATCCCGAACGACACCTTGACCGCGGTGTTCTACGTCGAGGCCAGCGAGGCCCAGGCCGCGCAGGTGGCCGATGCGCTCAACCGCACGCTCAACCAGGCGCTGACCGCGGCCAAGGAGGTCAAGGCGGTGAGGACGCGCTCGGGGAACAGCCAGACTTATCCGGTTTATGACCGCTCGCAGCGCCTCACCGGCTGGCGCGGGCGCGCCGAGATGCGCGTGGACACGCGCGATTTCGCGGCCGGCTCGGCGCTGATCGCCAAGCTGCAGTCGCTGCTGCAACTGTCCTCCATGAGCTTCAGCGTGTCGCCGGAAGCGCGGCGCGCGGCCGAGAACGAACTCATTCCCGAAGCCGTGGCGGCCTTCCGCGCCCGCGCCGACATCGTGAAGCAGGCCCTGGCGGCGCGCGACTACCGCATACGGCGCATGACGGTCAGTTCCGGCGGGGCTCCCGCGCCGCGTCCCATGGTGATGCGCGCCACGGCGGCCGCGGCCGCCGACGTGGCGGCGCCGCAGCTCGAAGGCGGACTGTCGCAGGTGTCGGTGAGCGTGTCCGGCGCCATCGAAGTGGATTGAGTGAAAGCGGCTTGAGCGCAAGCGGGTCGAACGCAGCGGGCTCCATCGCGGCGAGGAAGCCTCCGCCGCTCGCTGTCGTGCTCACCGGCATGGTGGCGCTGCAGATTTTCACCACCATGGCTTTGAACTCGCCTTTCGTTCTGGGGCCGGTGGTGCTTCAGGAGCTGGGCGTGTCTCCCGGCGTGCTGGGCTATTACGTGCCGGTCATTCTGGTCGCGGCCATGCTGGGCAGCCTGATGGGCGGAGCGCTGATCCGCAAACTCGGCCCGCTGCGCGCCGCCCAGGCGGGCGCATGGGTCATGGTGGCCGCCCTGGCGCTGTCCGCGACCGGCATCCCGCTGGCCATGTTCCTGGCCGCGGCCGCGCTCGGTGCGGGCGTGGCGCCGATCACACCCGCGAACACGCAGATCCTGGCGCGCATCACGCCGCCGCATCGCTTGGGGCTCGCCTTCGCGCTCAGGCAATCCGGGCTGCCCATCGGCATCGGCCTGCTTGGCGTGGTGGTGCCGGCACTGTTGCTGCATACGAACTGGCAGGGCACGCTGCTCGTGCTCGCCGCGGGGACCGCCGTGCTGGCCCTGGCCGTGCAGCCCATGCGCGCGGCGCTGGATGCCGACCGGGAGCCGGCGGCAAAGCTGAAGCCATCGGGCCTGTGGACATCGCTGGGCGAGTTGTGGCGCGACCCGGCGCTGCGCGGAGTCGCGCTGTGCATCACCTTTTACAGCGTGGGACAAACCGTGCTGCTGGTTTACGCGGTGAGTTATCTCACGCTCGAACTGCACTACGGGCTGGCGGCGGCCGGAGCGATGTTTTCCATCATGCAGGTGTCCGCCTTGCCCAGCCGCCTTGCCTGGGGATGGGTCGCGGACCGGACCGGCGATCCGGTCCGCGTGCTCGGGGCCTTGGGCGTGCTGTCCGGAATATTTCTGGCGCTGCTCTCGACGGCCAGCGCGGCGTGGCCGCTGCCCGCCATGGGGGCGCTGTTCGCGTTCGGAGGCGCCACCCTGGCGGGGTGGAACGGACTGTATTTTGCCGCCATCGGCAAGCACGTCCCCGCCGCTTCGGTGGGCACGGTGACGGGCGCCATGCAGATGTTCACCTACCTCGGCGGGCTGGCGGGGCCGCCCATCTGCGCGGCCGCCATTGGCTGGACGGGCCGCTATTCCAGCGTCTACCTGGGTTCATCGGTGTTCATGTTGCTGGTGGGCGCCTGGGTGATGGTGGTGTTGCCGCGCAGGCGCGGAGCGCCGGCGTCATGAGCGAGGCCGCGGTCCGGCCCGGGGAAGCAGTACTCGTCTTGCACGGCCTGCTCATGAACCGCCATGCCATGGCCGTGGTGGCCGCGCGCCTGCGCCGCGCCGGCTTCACGGTGCAGGCTTTCAGCTACAAAAGCCTGCGCGACGGCATTGAATCGCATGTCGCTGCGACGTTGAGGCGCTTCGACGGCTTGAACTTTGGCTGTGTCCATCTGGTCGGACATAGCATGGGGGGGGTGGTGGCGCTCAAGGCCGTGGAGCGCATGCGCGATGCGCAACGGCGCCGGCTGGGGCGCGTGGTGGCGCTCGGCTCGCCGCTGTCGGGCCGCGAAATGGCGCTGGCCGCCGAGCATCATCCGCTGGGCCGCTGGATGCTGGGTAAAAGCACCGAGTTGTGGCGCCAGGGCTATCCCCTGCGCATTCCCGAGGGCGTGGCGATGGGGGCCATCGCCGGAACGCGCCGCTTCGGCCTGGGCGCCATGTTGGGCCGGCTGCGCGGGCCCAATGACGGCGTGGTGCGGGTGGAGGAGACGCGCCTGCCCGGGCTGGCCGATCACGTGGTGCTGCCCGTCACCCATTCCGGCATGCTGGTTTCGGGGGCGGTGGGCCGCCAGTGCGTGGCCTTTTTGCGCCATGCCCGTTTTCAACAGGAAAAGACCTGACTTGAACTTTTTTTGGCCGCGTTTGCGCTGGTTGCGGAGTTGGACGTTGGCGCTGGTCGCGCTGCCCGCCATCGGTTCGCTGTCCGCCTGCGGCACCGTAGGCTATTACGCCCAGGCCATCCAGGGCCATTTCGCCGTGATGCACGCGGCGCGCCCCGTAGAGGAGGTGGTGGGCGACCCCGCCGTGCCGGCCGCGGTGCGCGACAAACTGGTGCGCATCCAGGCCATGCGCGACTTCGCCGTGCGCGAGTTGGGCGAGCCTGACAACGGCAGCTATCGGCGCTATGCCGATCTGCATCGGCCATTCGTGGTATGGAACGTCATCGCCACGCCGGAGTTTTCCACCAAGCCCATACAGTCCTGCTTCCCCATCGCCGGCTGCGTGAGCTATCGCGGCTGGTATGACCAGGCCGACGCCAACCAGGACGCGGAGCGGCATGCCGCCGACGGCGACGACGTGTTCGTGGGCGGCGTGCCGGCCTACTCCACCCTGGGCTGGTTCGACGACCCGCTGCTCAACACCTTCATCCGCTATCCCGAGGCCGAGGTAGCGCGGCTTATCTTCCATGAACTGGCGCACCAGATGGTGTACGTGAGCGGCGACTCGTCCTTCAACGAGTCCTTCGCCGTGTCGGTGGAGGAGGAGGGCGTGCGGCGCTGGCTGGACAGCAGCGCCACCCGAGAAGAGCGCGAGCGCTATGCGGCATTCAACGCGCGGCGCGAGCAGTTCACCGCGCTGATCGGCCTGTACCGCGACAAGCTCAAGGCCTATTACGAGGGCAGCGAGGGCGTGGCCGTGCCCGAGCGCCGCGCGGGCAAGGCGCGCGTGTTCGCGGAACTGGAAGACGACTACGACCGGCTCAAGGCCGCGTGGGGCGGCATTGCCGACTATGACCGTTTCATGGGCCGCCCCTCGCCCAACACGCCGGCGGCGGCGCGCAGGCCCAACAACGCGCTGCTGGCCTCGGTGGTGACGTACTCGGAATGGCTGCCGGCCTTCCGCGCCCTGCTCGCGCAGCAGAAGGGCGATTTGCCGGCGTTCTACAAAGCGGTAAAGGAGCTGTCGAAGCTGCCGCGGCCCGAGCGCGAGAAGCGGTTGAAAGAGCTGAACGGCTAAAAGCCCACGGCAATGCTGTCGCGGCGCGCATCCGAACACGCCGCGTAGCCGGCGAGTTCGTGGCCCTCGTTCAGCCGCCACGCTATTTGCGCGCAGCCGAAATCCATGTAGCCGGGCGGAATGTCCACGATGCGGTGGCCGCGCCGCGCCAGTTCGCGGGCCGTGGCTTCGGGCACCTCGGCTTCGAGGTTGATGTCCAGGCCCTGCACCACGCGAAAACGCGGCGCGTCGATGGCGCTTTGCGGGTTCTGGCCGTAGTCGGCCATGCGCACCATGAGCTGGGTGTGGCCCTGCGGCTGCATGCTGGCGCCCATGAGGCCGAATGACGCCAAAGGCAGCCCGTCCTTCGTAATGAAACCGGGAATGATGGTGTGAAAAGGGCGCTTGTTGGGCGCCACGCGGTTGGGATGCCCCGGATCGAGACTGAGCCCCGAGCCGCGGTTCTGCAGGCTGATGCCCGTGCCCGGCACCACCACGCCGGAGCCGAAGCCCACGTAGTTGGACTGGATCATGGACACCATCATGCCCTCGGCGTCGCACGCGGTGAGGTACACCGTGCCGCCCTTGGGCGGCGTGCCGTGGCCGAAATCCTGTGCGCGGTCCATGCGGATCAGCGCGGCCCGCGACTTGAGATAAGTTGGGTCGAGCAGTTCGGCCGGGCTCACTTCCATGGCAGCGGGATCGGCGACGAAACGATAGGCGTCGGCAAAGGCCAGCTTGATGGCCTCGATCTGCAGGTGGAGGCTGTCCGGCCCGTCCACGGGCAGCGCCGCCACGTGAAAGTGCGACAGCATGCCCAGGGCCATCAGGCACACGATGCCCTGGCCGTTGGGCGGAATTTCGTGCACGGTGTAGCCGCGGTAATCCTGGGTGATGGGGCGCACCCAGTCGTTGGCATGCGCGGCGAGGTCGGCGCGCGTGAGGGCGGCACCATGCGCCTTGGCGTCGCGCTCCAGTAGTTCGGCCAGCTCGCCGCGATAGAACGCCTCGCCGCCGCTCTGCGCGATGAGTTCCAGGCTGCGCGCCGCTTCGGGAAAGCGGAACAATTCGCCCTCGCGCGGCGCGCGGCCATGGGGCAGGAAGGCCTTGGCGAATCCAGGCTGGTCGCGCAGTTCCGGCACCTGCACGTCCCAGCGCCAGGCCAGGAAGGGCGACACCATGTATCCCTCGCGGGCGTAGCGGATGGCGGGCTCGAACAGGCGCGCGAACGGCAGCCGGCCGAAGCGTTTCGACAAGTCCACCCAGGCCGACACCGCGCCCGGCACCGACACGCTGTTCCAGCCGCGCAGGGGAATGGATTGCTGTCCAGCAAAGTAGTCGGGCGTCCAGGCGGCGGGCGAGCGTCCCGAGGCATTGAGGCCGTGCAACTCTCGTCCATCCCAGACCAGCGCGAAAGCATCGCTGCCCAGGCCGTTGGAAATGGGCTCCACCATGGTGAGCGTGATGGCCGCGGTGAGCGCCGCGTCCACGGCATTGCCGCCCTCGGCCAGGGCCCGCAGCCCGGCCTGCGCCGCCAGCGGCTGCGACGTGGCGACGACGTTGCGCGCCAGGGTGGGGCGCCGCAGGCTGGGATAGGTGGAGGTCCAGGCCTGCCAGGGGGTGTGCGCGGCGTGCGTCATGTCATGTACGTCAATGAGCGGCGCGCTTCAGCGCCTGGTCGATGTCCCACAGGATGTCGTCGATGGACTCCAGTCCCACGGACATGCGGACCATGTCCGGCCGCACCCCGGCCTTGATCTGCTCTTCTTCCGAGAGCTGGCGGTGCGTGGTCGAAGCCGGATGGATGATGAGCGTCTTGGCATCGCCGATGTTGGCGAGGTGGCTCATGAACGTGGCCGACTCGATGAACTTCACGCCCGCCGCGGCTGGGTCGTTTCCCTTGACTCCGAAGTTGAGCAGTCCCGAGGCGCCGCGCGGCAGGTATTTCTCCGCCAGCGCGTGGTAGCGGTCGCCGGGCAGGCCGGGATAATTCACCCAGGCCACGCGCGGATGGTCGCGCAGGAACTGCGCCACCTTGAGCGCGTTGTCGCAATGGCGCTCCATGCGCAGGGGCAGCGTCTCCATGCCCTGCAGCAGCAGCCAGGCGTTGAAGGGCGACAGCGACGGGCCGAAAGTGCGCAGCACCTCCATGCGAGCGCGCATGGTGTAGCCGAAATCCCCGAAGGTCTCGAAAAAGCGCACGCCATGGTAGCCGCGCGACGGCTCGTGCATGCCGGGAAACTTGGCGCGCGACAACTCGCTGTCCCAGCGGAACTTGCCCGATTCCACAATGGCCCCGCCCATGCTGGTGCCGTGCCCGCCCAGGTACTTGGTGGCCTAATGCACCACGATGTCGGCGCCCCACTCGAATGGCCGGCACAGGTGCGGCGAGGCCACGGTGTTGTCGATCATGAGCGGAATGCCGGCCTCGTGGGCGATGGCCGCCACGGCCTCGATGTCGATAATGTTGAGCAGGGGGTTGCCCAGGGTCTCGGCGTAGAGCAGCTTGGTCTTGTCGGTAATGGCGCGGCGGAAGTTTTCCGGGTCGTCGGGCTGCACGAAAGTGGTGCTGATGCCCAGCTTGCGCAAGTTGACCTCGAATAGCGAGTACGTGCCGCCATAGAGCGTGGAGGCAGACACGATGTGGTCGCCTGCTTCGCAGAGGGTAAGGACCGCAGTGGCCTCCGCAGCCTGGCCGGAGGCAGTAGCCAGGGCTGCGCGGCCGTTCTCCAACGCGGCAATGCGCTCCTCGAACACCGCGGTGGTCGGGTTCGATAGCCGCGAGTAGACGTTGCCGAACGTTTGGAGATTGAAAAGACTCGCGGCGTGATCGGCCGAATCGAAGACAAACGAGGTGGTTTGATAAAGAGGGACGGCGCGCGAGCCTGTGGCCGAATCCGGAATCTGGCCGGCATGCAGGGCAAGGGTCTCAATCCCAAATTTGCGATCGGCCACGACGCACTCTTTATAGGAAATTTCTCGTTGCCCACTCCCTCGGTCCCTCTCCCTGGGGGAGAGGGAAGAAAATCTCGCTCGGTTTAGCCCCTCTCCCCAGGGAGAGGGGTTGGGGAGAGGGCCGCTGAGAAATTAATAAATGGGGCGCTGCGCTGAAATGACCTTTGTATTCACGCCAGCCCAGTTCAATCCGCCGAACAACCGCGCATGCTCAATTTTCACGCAGCGGTCTATTACGCATTCCAACCCGGCCGCCTCGGCTTTCGCCACGGCTTCCATGTTTTTCACGCCGATCTGCTGCCACAGCACCTTGGCTCCAATGGCAATCGCATCCTCGGCGATGGGCAATACGTCCTCGGTCTTGCGGAACACATCCACTAAATCGACTTTTCCCGGAATGTCGCGCAATGATTTGTAGCAGCGCTCACCCAATATTTCGGGGTAGCGCGGGTTTACCGGTATGACAGCGTATCCATGCTGCTGCATGTATTTGGCTGCAAAGTAGCTGGGTCGAAACCAGTCTGCCGACAACCCAACGACTGCGATCACCCGGCAGTTGGAAAGAATGCGCCGCAGCCCCGGGATGTCGTCGGTCATGCCCCGGATTCTACCGCGTCAGTTCAAACTCACGCCGTCGCGCGCTACGGTCACGCGGTTGGTCTCGATGGCGCCCTTGGCGTTCACCGTGCCGCCCAGCGACACGCTGGCGCCGGGCTTGATTTCGCTCTTGTCGCTGTTGACGAAGGTCAGGACGGCGGCGTCCGGGCGCACGATGATTTTCTTTTCGCCGCCCTTGTACTTGACGTTCAGGGTCTGGCCGTCCACGCTGGTGACGGCCGTGTCGACGGTGGCGTTGGTCATGGTGGTGTTGGGGCGATTCCACGGGTAGTGCCCCTCGCCCACGCCGCGCATGGACTCGGGGAAGATGACCACGCGGATGGCCTGCTGGCTGCCGTCAGCCTGCGGCGTGGCGCCCACGCCCACGAACACGCCGGGCTTGATATCGGCCATACCGGCCTTGGTCAGGGCGAGCACCGTGGCATCGGGAGCGAGCACGACCTGGCGCTCGCCGGCGGCGGTCTTGACCTCGAGGTTGGAGCCGTTGACGCGCTCGACCACGCCGTTGAGGCGCGTGGTCTGCGGCGTCTGGGCCTGCGCAGCGGTGAGCGCGCACAGCGCCACAAAGGAGAAGGAGACAAGGCGGGATGAGGAAGGGATGCGCATTTGTTTTCCTTGTTTGAGCATTGAGCGGCGCTTCACCGCGGCTGGGACGGTTAAGGGTTCACGCCGCTGCGCCCGCGGCCAGGCGTCCCGTTTTGACATCCGCCCAGCGCTGCGGGCGGGGCAGGGCGAGGGACAGGCCACCATGCCGATGCCCAGCATGATAAACCCTGGGCGCAGTCCCAGGCAGGGCAGGGGCGACGGGATCAATCGCCCAGGATCAATCGCCCAGCGCCACCCCTTCGCGGCGGGGATCGGTGCCGCCCTCCAGGGCCGGCACATCAGGCGCGTTGCCCGGCGCCCGGCGCAGTTCAATGATATTCAACCCGCTGGTCTGGTCGTTGAGGCGCACGTCGTGGCCGCGCGCGCGCAGCGCCGGGGCCAGTTTTTCCAGCGGCGTTCCCGCTTCCAGTTCGGTAACGCCGTTGCGATTGCCCATGTTGGGCAGGGCCGAGGCGGCCTGCGCGTCCAGGTTCCAGTCGATCAGCCCCACCAGCGCCTTGGCCACATAGTTGATGATCATGGGCCCGCCGGGCGAGCCCAGTACCCACCGCAGGTGATCGCTGCTATCGAATACCAGCGTGGGCGCCATGGAACTGCGCGGCCGCTTGTCCGGCTCCACGCGGTTGGCCGCGGGCAGGGTGTCATTGTTGGGAAGAAATGAAAAATCGGTGAGCTGGTTGTTGAGCAGAAAACCGTGCACCAGGATGCGGCTGCCGAAGGCCGATTCCACCGAGGCGGTGAGCGATACCGCATCGCCGGCGTCGTCCACCACCGAGACATGTGAAGTGGCGGGCAAGGCCAGGGTTCGGTCCGCGCCCACGGCGGGCGCGCCGGCCAGCCGTCCCGGCAAAGCGCGGCCCATGGCGCGCGCCGGGTCGATGAGTCCGCTGCGCTCTCTCAGGTAGGCAGGGTCGAGCAGTTGCGCCACCGGTTGTGGAACGAAGGCCGGATCGGCGAGATAGCGGTCGCGGTCGGCATAGGCCAGCCGCCCCGCCTCGGCGAAAACATGCACGGCATCCACCGGCTGGTTCTTGAGCGCCGCCATGGGAAAGGGCTCCAGCAGCGCCAGCAATTCCAGCACCGACACCGCGCCCGACGAGGGCGGCGGCACGCCGCAAATGCGATAGGCGCGGTAGGGGCCGCACAGCGCGTCGCGTCTCAGCGCCTGGTAGCGGTTGAGGTCGGCCTCGTCCAGGTCGCCGGGCATGGGCGCGGCGCGCACCGCCGCGGCAATGTCGCGCGCCAGCGCGCCCCGATAGAAGGCGGACGCTCCTTGGCGCGCCACCAGCCGCAGCACCGCGGCCAACTCGGGATTGGTCATGCGTTCGCCGGCGCGCCGCGGCGTGCCGTCGGGACGATAGAAAAACCGGCGTGCCGAGGGGCTGCGCCCCAGCAGCGGGTCCACGGCGATCAGTTCGGCCAGGCGCGGCGAAATGGCAAAGCCGCGCTCGGCCACGTCGATGGCCGGCTGCACCAGCCGCGACCAGGGCAGGTGGCCGGCGCCGCTGTGCGCCGCTTCCAGCATGGCCAGCAGTCCGGGTACGCCCACGGACAGGCCCGAGCCCACCGCGTCCATGAAACGCAAGGGCCGGCCATCCGCGGTGGTGAAGCGCCGGCTGTCGGCCGCGTCCGGCGCGGTCTCGCGCCCGTCCCATACGGTCATGCGATGGGCCGCGCGGCGATAGTGCAACAGGAACCCGCCCCCGCCGATGCCCGAGGATTGCGGCTCCACCACGTTCAGTACCAGCGCGGTGGCCACGGCCGCGTCCACGGCGTTGCCGCCCTCCCGCAGCACGGCCAGGCCGGCTTGCGCGGCGATGGGATGCGCGGCCACGATCATGTGTCGCGACGCCGTGACCAGCGCGCGGGCGCGCACGGTGCTCGCCGCTTCGGGCGCATCCGGCGAACGCTGTGCCAGCGCCGGGCTGCACAACACAAGCAGAGCCAGCGATGCGAGTGCGGTTTTCAAGTCGGAAAAAGCGAGGGTTGAAATGAAACGCCCCGGAAGCCTTGGAGCTTCCGGGGCGCTGTACTGCCGAGGCACGAAGGCCTGTAGGGCCTTAGGCGATCCTCGCCAAAGCATTGCGGGCGCGGATGGATCCGCCCCAGACCTTGGAAAGGCCTTCTTTGCCTGCTTGGTTGCTCACGGATCACCTCCTTTCAAAGTTGAGGAGCCGTCAGTCTAGCAGAGTGGCCCGTGCGCGCAAGCTACAAAGTGTAAGGAAGATATAGTTCTATTCGCGGATCAAAAGCACGTTGACGGCTTTGACCACGACGCGGACCTTGTCGCCCTTCTTGATGCCCAGGTCCTTGAGCGAATCCAGGGTCATGACGGAACTCAGCTCGATGGGGCCGCTCACCTTGACCGACACCTGGCTCATGAGCGAGCCCTTTTTGACTTCCGAGACCTTGCCGACGATCTTGTTGCGCGCGCCTACTTTCATGCTCTCCTCCCACGGGAAATTGGAGCTGCTCGATATATGCGAAGTATGTCTTAGGTTTAAGTCTTTCTGGTTTCCCCTCTCCCCAACCCCTCTCCCCTGGGGAGAGGGACTTAAAACCCTGCGAGGTTTGGCTCCCTTCCCCTGGGGAAGGGCCGGGGATGGGGAATTTCGGATCAACGATAAACAAATTCCCTGAGGCTCTCGCTACGCTCGATCAGTTGCCTGAGAAATTCGGCGGCCGGTTTTCTACAAATGCCTTGACCCCTTCAATCCTGTCCTGAGTCGTCGCGTTGAGCGATTGGCTGGCTGTTTCCTCGTTGAACATGGAGGCCAAATTCGTGCCATCCAATGAACGGTGATACAACCGCTTGGTCAGGCCCAATGTGCGCGTCGGCCCTGCGGCCAGCCGCGTGGCCAGTTCCATGGCCGTGGGCAGCACCTGTTCGCGCGGCACCAGCCGGTTGATCAGGCCCCAGCCATGCAAGGTCTCGGTGGTCACCGGGTCGCACAGCAGCGCCAGTTCGGTGAGGCGATGGAAGGGAATGAGCCGCGGCATGAAATACGTGTCGCCGGCGTGCGGAATCATGCCGCGCTTGGTGAACACGTGGGTCCAGCGCGTGCCTTCGGCGGCCACCACCATGTCGGCCAGCAGCGCCATCATCCAGCCGATGCCGGCCACCGATCCGTTCACGGCGCTGACCACGGGCTTGTCCAGTTCCCACAGGCTGGTGAAGATGCGGTTGAAGGGCAGGGTCAGCCAGCGATAGTCCATGGGGCTGGTGGGCTGCGCCCCGCCCACCACTTCCGGCTTGGCCGACACATCGCCGCCGGTGCAGTACTGCTTGCCCGTGCCGGTGATGACGACGGCGCGTATGCTGTTGTCGGTCTGTGCCGCGGTGAAGAAATTGCTCAGGGCCTCGGCGGCATCGTGGTCCACCAGGTTGCCCCGCGACGGGCGATACAGCGTTACCAGCGCCACGGCACCCTCCTGTTTGATGATGACGCCTTCCTTTTGCCCCGCCATGGCCACCTCCGGAAATATTCTCTCGCCCGACTATAGCGAAAATCGCCTCGGACCGTCGCAAGCCTGTTCGCCGGTGTTGGGGCTAGAATGGAGTTGTCTTGGGAGAGGTGGAGAGGAGGCGGTCATGGACAGCGCCGTTGCCCCGAAATATCAGCGCTTCGCGATGTACGGCCAGATCTGGCGCGGAAAGATTCCCTTCTAGGCTGAAAAACCGCCTCAATCAACCCGGCTTGCGCCGATCCTGCGTCGCTCCTGTACCTTGGTAATGCTCCCGTTTGGCCACGTACATGCGCTGATCCGCTAACCGCATCGCGTCACTTATGGTCATGCCGCTATAGGCCGTGGCGCAGCCCAGTGAGAACGATAATTTTGTCCCGCCGTAGAACTGGTTGTTCATTTCGGCCAGCGAGTGCATGAGCGCCACGGCGTTGCGCGCCGCGCGCTCGTCCTGGTAGGGCATGAGGATGGCGAACTCGTCGCCGCCCAGCCGCGCCGCCACGTCGTTGGGGCCGGCGGTCTTGGTGAGCACCTCGGCGGCGCGGCGCAGCAGCATATCGCCGGCCTCGTGGCCGCCGCTGTCGTTGGCCGCCTTGAGGCCGTTCAGGTCGACGATGATGATGCTTGCCGGCAGGCGGCCTTCCTTCTGCACGTTGTTGCGCGCGTCGTCGAAATAAGTGCGGTTGCGCAGGCCGGTGAGCACGTCATGGGTGCCCAGGTAGCCAAGGTAGGCTTCGGCCTTTTTGCGCGCGGTGATGTCGCTGATGGCGATCAGCACACGCTCCCAGGTCTCTTCGTGGCCGGGCAGCGGACGGGTGCGCATGACGATGTCGATGGCCTCGCCGTCGAGGGTGTAATTGACGCCCTCATATTCCGATTCCAGCTTGCCGTTCCACATGTCCACCAGCTCGCGCTCCCAGTGCACGCGCATGCCGTCGCGGAACACCCGGTCCAGACTGGCAAGCAGCTCCTCCTTGCTTTGCGCCCTGTACAGCGACAGGGTGTTCTGATTGACGTCGTGCACCCGGATGAGCTTGAGGCTGTCGGTGACCACCTCGGGATGGTCGGCAAGGTGGCGGGCGAAATTGCTGATGCCCTGGCGGCGCAGGTCGTCCAGCCAGGCCTTGATGCCGCTGTAGTCCTCCACCCACAGCGACACCGGCGAATGCTCGAACAAGCCCTCGCTGTAGCGCTGGTTCTCGGCCAGGCGGTCGAGCGCGAACTTGCGGGCCGTGATGTCGGTGAGCGAGAGCAGGATGCGCGTCCAATCGGCCTCGTGGCCCGGCAGGGCACGGCGCGTGAGGTGGATGTACACCGGCGTGCCGTCCAGGGCGAAGTTGACGCCCTCGATGCTCATGTCCAGGCGCCCGTGCCACATGTCCTCCAGCTCCTCGCGGAAGTGGCTGCGCATGTCGTCGCGGAACACCCGGTGCAGGTTGGCGAGCAGCGCCTCGCGCGAGGGCGCCCGGAACAGGCGCAGGGTGTAGTCGTTGACGTCCAGCACCTCGATGGCGGCCATGCACGACTCCACCACGTGCGGGTGGCGGTCCAGGTAGGCCGGGAAGTCGCTCACGCCCTGGGCGCGGATTTCGTCGAGCTGGCGGCGGATCAGGCTGTAGTCCTCGATCCACAGCGACACGGGGGAATGCTGGTAAACATCGCGGAAATTGATGTCGTCCACGCCATTATTTTCCACGGGAATGTCGTCCATTCCCCCATTATCGCGTGTTTGGGGCCGCGCACGGGCGCCGGCCGCCGGAATCAGCCCTGCCGGTTGACCGCCGGATTGCCCGGCTCGTCCTCCAGGGCCAGGCGCAACGGCAGCATGACCGTGAACGTCGATCCCTGGCCGGGCCCCTTGCTGTCGGCGAACACCTTGCCGGCGTGCGCTTCCACCAGATGTTTGACGATGGCCAGGCCCAGGCCCAGCCCGCTGTGCACGCGGGTGCGCGAGCGGTCGCCCTGCGGGAAGCGCTCGAACAGGTGCGGCAGCAGTGCCGGGTCGATGCCCTCGCCGTTGTCGCTGACGCTGACGCTGACGAAGCCGCCGCGGCGCTCGATGCGCACTTCGACGCCGCCGCCCGCAGGCGTGAACTTGATGGAATTCGAGAGCAGGTTGCCGAACACCCGCTGCAGGCGCGCGGCGTCGGCGTGGATGGGCGGCAGCGGCGCGGGGTGGAACTTCAACGCCAGGCCCTTTTTGTGCGCGGCCGCGCCGGCTGACCCCACGCTGTTGCTCACCACCTCGACCAAGTCCACTTGCGCCGGGTTGATTTTCAGCTTGCCGGCCAGGATGCCCGACACGTCCAGCAGGTCGGTGATGAGCTCGGCCTGCAGCTTGATGTTGCGCTCGATGATGTCCAGCGCCTCGGCCTGCTTGTCCGGCCCCAGCGTCCCGCGGCGCAGGAGCTGCAGCCAGCCCAGCGCCGCGCTCATGGGCGTGCGCAGCTCGTGGCTCAGCATGGCGAGGAACTCGTTCTGCAGCTTGGCGGCCTTTTCGGCCTTTTCGCGCGCCGCCGTCTCGTAATGCAGCAGGGAGAGCTCCAACCGTTTGTCCTCGGCGATGTCGGGCGCGCCGTCGAGCAGGCGGTTCATGCGGCCGTGCCGGTCGGAGTGGCTGCGCGCGTATACGAGGCGCGCCACAGTGCGCACCACCGTCACCAGTTCCGGCGCCTCCACCGGCTCGGCCAGGAAGATGTCGGCGCCGCTGGCGCTGCTTTCCGCCCCCACGTCCGGCGCGATGAAGGTGGAGCATATGTGAATGATGGCGATGGCCAGCCCGGCGTCGTCCAGGCGCAGACGGCGGCACACCTCCAGGCCGTCGATGTCGGGCAGTTGCACGTCCAGCAGCAGCAGGTCGGGCTTGCGCTCGATGGCGAGGCGCAGCGCATCCGCGCCGGTGGCGGCCTCGACCACCTCGAAGCCGGCCTCGCGCAGGATGCGCGACCTGGCCTGGCGGCCCTCGTCGCGTGCGTCGACGTTGAGCACCAGCGCCTGCTGCGCTTCGGGAATCATGGCATGGGCTGAGGCGGCTTTTTGGAATTCGCTGCTTGTAGACGAATGGCTACATGCATGATTTGATTGAGAGTTGCGCACGATACCGCACTTTTGACGGGCCAAATGGACGAATCTCACACCCGCGGACGTCATCGCCAGTGTCATCGGCGCGGGCTCCTTGCGGACCGCCCCCTATCGCATGCTTTACACTTCCGGTCGTCGAGGCGGGGCTTGCTGCGTCCGCCTCGCCGTTCATAAAGGAGGACGACATGCGGCCACAAAGACAAGGACAAGGGCTGGATAAATGGCTGGCCTGGACTGCGCTGATGCTGGTTTCCATGGTGTTTGCCGGTCCAGCCCTGGCCCAGAACTATCCGGCCCGCCCGGTCACCATCATCGTGGGCCTGCCTCCGGGTGGCATCACCGACTGGATGTCGCGCGTGCTGGCGCAGCAGCTCACCGACAAGTGGAAGCAGTCGGTGATCGTGGAGAACAAGGTGGGCGCGGGCGGCAAGATCGCCGATGAATACGCCATGCACGCCGCGCCCGACGGCTACACCCTGCTCAACGCCACGTCTATCATCGGCGCCCGCACGGTATTCGACAAGGACGCCCTGGACATGGAAAAGGCCATGACGGGCCTCGCCAGCATGCTGTTCGCTCCCTACGTCATCATCGCCCCGGTCGACGCGCCGGGCAAGACCCTGGCCGAGTACCTGGCCTATGCCAAGGCCAACCCCGGCAAGATCAACTTCGCGGCGGTCACCAACACCGGCCAGATGCTCGATACCTATGCCCTGTTTCAATCGGCCAAGGTGCAGATGACCGTGGTGCCCTACAATGGCGGCGCGCCGGCGCTGCGCGCCGTGGTCGCCAACGAGGTGCAAGGCTATTTCGGCGCAGTGTTCGGCATGCAGGCGCAGATCGCCGGCGGCCGCATCAAGGCCTTGGCCGTGACCAGCGCCAAGCGCTTTTCTTTGCTGCCGGACATTCCCACCGTCAAGGAATCCATCGGCCTGGACTTCGACACCGGCGTGAACTACGGCTTCGGCATCACCGCCGCCACGCCGCGCGAGCTGGTGCAGAAGATTTCGGCCGACATCGTGGAAGTGGTGAGACGCCCCGACGTGCAGGAACAGGTGCGCAAGCAGGGTTACGAGCCCACTTCGCTGAATTCCGACGAATTCACCCGGTTGATCGCCCGGGAAGCGGCGCGCATGCGCGAAACCGCGCGCATCGCCAACATCAAGCCGCAGTAGTCTACGGCGAGCCTACGCCGGCCGGCTCGCCGGCGATGGTCTCGCCGACGTTGGTCTCGCCGACAGTCCGGTCCTGCGCGAAGGCGGCCAGCCGCCGGCGCGGGTTGGCCAGCCAGCGCCGCGCCAGCTCGGCATTGTCGAACAGCCGGGTATCCACGCGCAGGAACAGGTTCTCCATCAGACGCGTGACACCGGCCACCAAGGCGGGCACCGTCACCAGCGCCCAGCGACCGCTCAGCCGATTCTGAAAACTGTCGAACAGCAGGGTGCGGAACTCGACGATGTCCTGCATGTTCCAGGCCACCCTGGCCTCGCGCAGGTCGGCCAGCGTGTCCATGCCCTTCACAAAGCGCGGATCGTTGCCCACCGCCAGCATATGCGACATGACGGCCGAGGGCGAGATGTTGCCGAAGAAGCGGCTCAGCACCATGCCCGACTGCACGTCGATGTCGAATGCCGATCCGGAAGTGGCTTTGGCGCTGGTCATTGCATCTCCAAACAAAAACTGCTCCCTGTCCTCGCGCTGCTTGTCGCGGTTTTGTTTATGTCTCGCAACGTTGTTCGCCGCGTTGTTCGATAGGCCCAAGATAATCATTCCAGGTGACAAATCCATGACTGGCCCGGCCCATTCACACAGCGTTACAAAAAAATTCGCGTTCTGCAAGCGCAACTTGCTGTTGCATTGCAGCGGCGACAGTGCAGCGGCGCGGGTTGGAGAGCGCGGTGTTGCGAAAGTTCCGCATGGGGATGAGGGCATTGCCCAATACCAATTGCCAATGAAGATGCATCGCCGCATCCGGCGTCCAACATTCGGCTATATGCTTGTAACCGAATACGCCGCCATGACGCTTGGGTGGCCGCGTTTTCTCAGCGCGGGCTTTGAAGGTGGGCTGCGGCTGCGCCGGGCTGGCGGCCCGCGATGTGGCTGCCGACCAGGACGAGAACGGTGATGGCCAGGACCAGCGACACCGATTTCCAGAAGGCCACGGGGTTGCGCTCGATGAGCGGAGCGCGGTTCCTGCTCAGGAATTCCCGGTTGGGATGGTGCAGGTCGAAGACGAATTCCGACAGTTCGCGGTAGCGCTTGAAGGGGTCGGGCTGAACGGCCTTGCGAATGGCCTCGTCGACCCAGGCCGGGATGTCGCGGTCGTCGTCGCAGGTGGAGCGGTATTTGAGCCTGCGCTGCGCCGCCCGCGTCCTCGATTTCGACACCTGCGTGCCGTAAGGCAGCCGGCCGGTGAGCATCTGGTAGGCGATCACGCCCAGGGAAAAGAGGTCCGAGCTGGCGGTGCCGGCTTCGCCGAGGAAATACTCCGGCGCCGAATATTGCTCGGTGCCCAGGATGCCGTCGTGGGCGCCGGAGAGAGCGGTTTCCACGATGCCAGCCACGCGCGTGGAACCGAAGTCGATGATTTTCGCCGTGCCTGCGGCGTCGATCATGATGTTGGCCGGGCGGATGTCCTGGTGCACCATTTCCAGCCGATGAAGGGCCTGCAATCCCTTGGCAACCTGGTCGATGATGCCGCGCACCGCCCGGAGGTCGGGCTTGGGGTGGTCGACCATCCACTGCGCCAGCGTCTGCCCCTCGATGAACTCGGTGACCACGTAAAAATAGTTGCGTTTGCGGGTCTGGGCGCTGGCCTTCAGCACGTGCGCGCTGTTCACGCGCCGGGCGACCCATTCCTCGAGCAGGAATCTTTCCAGGTAGGCTGGGTCGCCGCGTCCTTCAGTGGACGGAGATTTGATCACGACCCGTTCGCCGCCCTGGTCGACAGCCAGATAGGCCCGGCTGCGGTCGCTGGCGTGCAGCTCCCGCACGATGGTATAGCCGTCAAACTCCATTCTCGGCCGCAGTTCGGGCGGGAAGGGCAATTGACTCAGCTCCTGGTAGAACTCGCTCGCCACCCGGTCGGGCAGCCCATCGACCCGGACCACCTGGACGGTCAGGTTGTCCGGACTGCCGCGCGCATGGGCCTCGGCGGCGATGCGCGTCGCCGCGGCGCCGAGGTCGGTCCCACCGGCCAACGCGCCGGCGATGAACGCGGCATCGACGTGTTCATGTACGCCGTCGGTGGTGAGCAGGAAAATGTCGCCTGCCTCGACGGGCACGGCGAGGTAGTCGATCTCGGCCTGCTGCTTCATGCCCAGCGCGCGGCCGAGGTAGCTTTGCTCGCGCGACACCCACAACCGGTGGTCCTCTGTGAGTTGCTCCAGCGCGCCGCCGCGCGGGCCGCCGTTGCGTAGCCGATAAATGCGCGTGTCGCCGATGTGGAACAGGTGCGCCGTGGCGGACTTGAGCACCAGGGCGCTGAACGCGCACACATAGCCCTTGTCCATGTCGTAGCGGTGCTGGCTTTGCTGCGTCTGGGCGTGCAGCCAGGAATTGATGGCATGCAGCACGCGCTGGCCGGAGGTCTTGACCGTCCAGGTGTCGGAGGTGCAGAAGTAGTCCTCGAGGAAGCCGGTGACCGCCGCTTTGCTGGCGTGCTCGCTGACGTCGCTGCTGCTGATGCCGTCGGCCAGGGCGACGGCGATGCCCTTGGTGCCAAGCTGGAGTTCCGGCGGAACGAGAATGCCGTGGAAATCCTGGTTCCTGTCCTTGCGGCCCTTGTCGGAATACTGGCCGCTCGATATGGCTAGTCTGGACATGGGGTGGATGGCATTTCCCGCTCCTGGCCGGTTGGCCGCTGGCCCGCGAGGTTACCGCACGGCGCGGCTCGGCGCTGTCTTGAGGTGGGTGCTGTACAGGGTCAGCCCGGTGAACGCGAGGCCGCCGACCAGGTTGCCCAGCGCCGTGGGAATTTCGTTCCAGATGAAGTAGTCGGGGATGGAGAAATCGCCGCCCATGATCATGGCCGCCGGGAACAGGAACATGTTCACCACCGAGTGCTCGAAGGTCATGTAGAAAAATACGAAAATGGGCATCCACATGGCAATGACCTTGCCGCTGACCGCGGTGGAGATCATGGCGCCGACCACGCCCATGGATACCATCCAGTTGCACAGCATGCCGCGCAGGAAAATGGTCAGCCAGCCGGCCAGGGCGTACTTGGCGTAGCCCAGGGTACGCGCCACGCCGATGCCGGCCAGCCTCTTGCCCACTTCGCCCGGATCGGTGGAAAAGCCGTACGTGAACACCACGGCCATCATGAAGGCCACGGTCAGTGCGCCGGCGAAATTGCCCACGAACACCAAGCCCCAGTTGCGCAGGACGCCGCCCACGGTGACGCCCGGGCGCTTGTCCAGCAAAGCGAGCGGCGCGAGGACGAACACGCCGGTGAGCAGGTCGAAGCCCATGAGGTAGAGCATGCAGAACCCGACCGGGAACAGGATGGCCCCCACCAGCGGGTTGCCGGTCTGGACGGTGATGCTCACCGCGAACACCGCGGCCAGCGCCAGCGTGGCGCCGGCCATGTAGGCACGCACCAGGGTATCGCGGGTGGACATGAAAACCTTGGATTCGCCGGCATCGACCATCTTGGCGACGAATTCGGTTGGTGCTAGATACGACATGTTGTTTCCCCTTTAATAATTTATGGTTTCAATCAACTTCAAACATGAGGGCGCGCTTTGGCTTTTTCCGGAGGCTCCCCGCTACGCGGGGAGAGATTAAGCCGAGCTTCGTTGTCCGAGCGCGCGGGTTTTCAACCCTTCCCGCGCAGCGGGAAGCCTCGTGGAATATGCAGCTACCCTGTAACGCTATAGCTGCAAATAGATTTGACCTTCCTCTACTTTGACGGGAAAACTCGCAGCGCAGCCCACGTCGGGCGCCACGGCCTGCCCGTCGGCGAGGCCGATCTGCCAGCCGTGCAGCGGGCAGGCCACGTGCTTGCCATACACGATGCCCTGCGACAGCGGCCCGCCCTTGTGCGGGCACTTGTCGCGCAGCGCGAACACCTCGTCCTCGGCGTTGCGGAACACGGCGATGTCGCCGTGTCCGCTGTGCACCACGCGCGCGCCCAGGCGCGGGATGTCCTGCAGGGCGCAAACCTTCGTCCACTTCACGTTCGTGCTCATTTTCATAGCCGCGTTCATGGCTGCATTCATACCGCCACCTCAAGGGACTCGAACTCGCTGCGGCCGGCGCCGGCGGCGCGCTCCTGCCACGGGTCCTTCTCGCCCTGGAGCGCGAACTGCAAGCGTGCATACAAGGCCTTGCGCCCCTCGGCGTCCTCCAGCACGCGCTTCTTGACGTAATCCAGGCCCACCCGCGCCACGTAGTGCACGGTGCGGTCGAGGTAGCGCGCCTCCTCGCGGTAGAGCTGGACGAAGGCGCCGGCATATTCCAGCACCTCCTCGGCGGTCTTCACCTTGCACAGGAACTGCGCCACCTCGGTCTTGATGCCGCCGTTGCCGGCCACGTAAATCTCCCAGCCCGAGTCCACGCCGATGACGCCCACGTCCTTGATGCCCGACTCGGCGCAGTTGCGCGGGCAGCCGGACACGGCCATCTTCACCTTGTGCGGGGCGTACATTTTCCAGAAGGCCTGCTCCAGGTCGATGCCCATTTGCGTCGAGTCCTGCACGCCGAAGCGGCACCATTCGCTGCCCACGCAGGTTTTCACCGTGCGCAGCGCCTTGGCGTAGGCGTGTCCCGAGGGCATGGCGAGGTCGGCCCAGACCTTGGGCAAATCGGCCTTCTTCACGCCCAGCAGGTCGATGCGCTGGCCGCCCGTGACCTTGACCGTGGGAATGTCGTATTTTTCCACCACGTCGGCGATACGGCGCAGTTGCTTGGCGTCGGTGACGCCGCCGAACATGCGCGGCACCACCGAGTAAGTGCCGTCCTTCTGGATATTGGCGTGGGCGCGCTCGTTGATGAAGCGCGACTGCGGGTCGTCCAGGGCCTCGTGCGGCCAGGTGGACAGCAGGTAGTAGTTGAGCGCCGGCCGGCACGAGGCGCAGCCGTTGGGCGTGCGCCATTCCATGAAACTCTGCACGTCGGGAATGCTGAGCAGATGCTGCTCGCGGATGGTCTTGCGCACTTCCTCGTGGGTGTGGTCGGTGCAGCCGCACATGGGCTTGGTGGCCGTCTGCTGCGGTTCGTAGGCGCCGCCCACGGTGGAGGCGAGGATCTGCTCCACCAGGCCGGTGCAGGAGCCGCACGAGGACGAGGCCTTGGTGTGCTTGCGCACATCCTCCAGCGTGAACAGGCCCTGCGACTTGATGGCCTTGACGATGGCGCCCTTGCACACGCCGTTGCAGCCGCACACCTCCATTTCGTCGGGCATGTTGGCGGCGTTGTTCTGCCCCTGGTGGCCGCTGTTGCCCAGGTGCGACTGGCCGAACATGAGGTGGTCGCGGATCTCGGCGATGTTCTGCTTGTCGCGCAGCAACTGGAAATACCAGGCGCCGTCGACGGTGTCGCCGTACAGCACGCCGCCCACCACGCGGTCGTCCTGGATGACCAGGCGCTTGTACACCCCGCCCACGGCGTCCTGCAGCACGATGTCCTCGGTGTTGGCGCCGCCCATGAAATTGCCGGCCGAGAACAGGTCGATGCCGGTAACCTTGAGCTTGGTGGAGGTGACCGAGCCCTGGTAGCGGCCGATGCCCATGAGCGCCAGGTGGTTGGCGCACACCTTGGCCATTTCGAACAGCGGCGCGACGAGCCCGTAGGCGATGCCGCGGTGGCTGGCGCATTCGCCCACGGCGTAAATGCGCGGGTCGTAGGTCTGCAGCGTGTCGTTCACCACCACGCCGCGGGTGCAGTGAATGCCGGCCGAGCGCGCGAGGTCGTCGTTGGGCTTGATGCCCACGGCCATGCACACCAGGTCGGCGGGAATGGTTTCGCCGTCGGAGAAGCTCACGCTCTCCACCCGCCCCGCCTTTCCGTCAATGAGGGGTCCATTGATGGACGTGGTCTGCTTGCGCAGCAGGAACTTGAGGCCGCGGTCTTCCAGCGATTTCTTCAGCATGTCGGCGGCGGTACGGTCAAGCTGGCGCTCCATCAGCCACTCGGCCAGGTGCACCACGGTCACGTCCATGCCGCGCTGCTTGAGGCCGTTTGCCGCTTCCAGGCCCAGCAGACCGCCGCCGATGACCACCGCGCGCTTGTATTGGCCGGAGGCCTCGATCATGGCGTTGGTGTCGCCGATGTCGCGGTAGGTGAGCACGCCCTGCAGATCCTTGCCCGGGATGGGCAGGATGAAGGGATTGGAACCGGTGGCGAGCAGCAGACGGTCGTAGTCTTCCTCGGTGCCGTCTTCGGCCGTGACCTTGCGGCCACGGCGGTCGATCTTGACCACCTTCTTGTTCAGGTGCAGGCGGATGCCGTTCTGTTCGTACCAGTCGACATCGTTCAGCATGATGTCCTTGATGGTCATTTCCCCGGCCAGCACGGGCGAGAGCAGGATGCGGTTGTAGTTGGCATGCGGCTCGGCGCCGAACACCGTGATGTCGTACATGCCCGGGGCGATCTTGAGCAGTTCCTCAAGGGTGCGGACGCCGGCCATGCCATTACCGACCATGACGAGCTTCATTTTCTTCATTTTCATGCCGCATCTCCGGAGCAGCAGCGCGGAGCCCCGCAGGGGGCCGCGCGGTCAATACCTTCGACCATCACCAATTTCATTTTTTTCATCTTCATGTTGCTTCCTCTTTTACGACGTTGTTTCCAACAGCGCGGGCCGCGGTGCGGAGCGGCCCGCGCGGTCCTTCATGCGGCTTTTTTGAATGCAATCAGCCGTTTCAATTCGGGGACGCATGAACCGCACTCCGTCCCGCATTTCAACTTCGCCTGCAGCGTCCCAAGATCGGCGCCTGACGCAATCTCGGCGCTGATTTCGCTTTCCGACACGTCGTGGCAGTTGCACACGATGCGTCCGCGCGCGTTGCTGCCCGCGGGCGGCGCCGACACCGGGGCCAGCACCCAACGCCGCACCGTGTCGATGGCCATGCCTTCGGCCACGGCCTGCTTCAGCCAGTCGCGGGCGGCGGTTTCGCCGCTCAGGCGCACGCCTGCCAACCGCCCGTCGGTCACGGTGACGCGCTTGGCCACGCCGCGGCGCGCGTCGGCATAGGACAGGCTGGCGGCGGGATCGAAACCGAAGCAGCGGTCGATGCGCTCCACCAGTTCCTCGCCCGCCGGCACGGCGTTGGCGGCGCGCAGGATGACGGCGGGGCGCTCGCGGCCGAACAGCCCCAGCGCGGCGTAGCCGAACTCGGCCAGCAGCGGCTGCGCGGCGGCCAGCAGGGCGGACGCGTCGGCCTCGGACACGGCGCGCATGACCACCAGCTCCCAGGGCAGGTCGAGCTTGTCCACGCGCACCGCGGCGTGCTTCAGCTCGGGCTGCTTTGATTGCGGATCGAAATCCGGCACGGTGAGGGCGTTGGCGCCCGGCGAATTCATGAACTGGCTGCCCCAGTGCATGGGCAGGTAGGTCTGGCCCGGGCGCATGTCCGCGGAGGCCGCCACGCGCACCGCGATTTCGCCGCGCCGGCTGGACACGCGCGCGATGTCGCCGTCGGCCAGGCCGCGGCGGCGCATGTCGCGCGCGTTCATGGCCAGCAGCGGCTCCTCGACGTGGCCGTAAAGCTGGGGCACGCGGCCGGTGCGGGTCATGCCGTGCCAATGGTCGCGCAGCCGCCCGGTGTTGAAATGCAGGGGATAGCGCGCGTCGGTTTTCTCGGCCGTGGGCTTGTGGTCGGTGAGGGCGAAGCGCGCGCGGCCGGATGGCGTGGGGTAGACGCCGTCGGCATAAAGGCGCGCGGCGCCCGTGGATTCACCCTCGCGCAGTGGCCATTGCTGCGGCGCCTGGTCGAGCAGGGCGTAGCTCATGCCGGTGATGTCGAGGTCGCGGCCGCGGGTGGTGGCGCGGTGCTCGTTGAACACGTCCTCGGCGCTGGCGTAGGGGAACAGGCGCCGGGCGTCGCCGTGGTTCAGTTCGCTTCCCAGTTCGCGTCCCAGGGCCAGGGCGAAATCACGCGCGATCACCCAATCGTGGCGCGCCTCGCCGGGCGGCGGCACGGCCGCGCGCACGCGCGTGATGCGGCGCTCGGAATTGGTCACGGTGCCGTCCTTTTCACCCCAGGTGCTGGCGGGCAGCAGCAGGTCGGCGAAGGCGGCGGTGTCGGTGTGGGCGTAGCAATCCTGCAGCACCACGAATTCCGCGCGTGCAAGCGCCGATCGCACCAGCGTGGCGTCGGGCATTGACTGGGCGGGATTGGTGCAGGCGATCCACACCGCGCGCACTTCGCCCAAGCGCAGGGCCTGGAACAGTTCCACGGCGGTCTTGCCCGGACGCGCGGGCAGGCTGTCCACGCCCCACAGCGCGGCCACTTCCGCGCGATGCGCGGGATCGGCAAGGTCGCGGTGCGCCGGCAGCAGGTTGGCCATGCCGCCCACCTCGCGGCCGCCCATGGCATTGGGCTGCCCCGTGAGCGAGAACGGTCCCGCGCCCGGGCGGCCGATGTGGCCCGTGGCGAGGTGCAGTTTGATGAGCGCGGCGTTGTTGTGCGTGCCGTTGGCCGACTGGTTGAGGCCCTGGCAGTACAGCGACAGCGTGGCGCGGCTCTGCCCGAACCACTTGGCCGCGGTGACGATGTCGGCGGCGGCCACGCCGCAGATCTCCGCCGCCAACGCGGGCGTGAACTCGCGCACCTTGTCGCGCAGGGCATCGAAGCCCTCGGTATGGGCGCGAATGTAGTCCATGTCGCACAGCCCCTCCCACAACAGCACGTGCAGCATGGCGTGGCAAAGCGCCACGTCGGTTCCCGGCAGGATGGCAAGGTGCAGGTCGGCGTCGCGCGCGGTGTCGGTGCGGCGCGGGTCGACCACGATCATTTTCAGGCCGGGATTGCGCGCGCGCGCCGCCTCGATGCGCCGGTACAGGATGGGATGCGCGTAGGCCGTGTTCGAACCTGAAATGAACAGGCAGCCGGCGTGGTCGATGTCCTCGTAGCAGGCTGGGG
>Ga0134124_10000749_pt1 | contig 26123 bp, 25 predicted proteins | sample KB304_FD_96880 | JGI IMG/M metagenome (GOLD analysis project Ga0134124, IMG submission 96880) | Terrestrial soil microbial communities without Nitrogen fertilizer from Kellogg Biological Station, Michigan, USA - KB3-0-4 | ecosystem: Environmental > Terrestrial > Soil > Unclassified ... | reverse complement strand
TGCACGGACGAGGCACGGCGGATCTCGCGCAAGCCGTGGCCAAACATTTACCCAAGGCGTCGCGCGGCGAACCGGCGGCGGAGGACCCGGACGAAATCATCCCGCGCCTGGCCTTGATCGGCCGGCCCAACGCCGGCAAATCCTCGATGTTCAATCGCCTGACCGGCAGCGAACGCGCGTTGGTCGATGCGCGCCCCGGCACCACGCGCGATCCGGTGGACGCGCGCGTCGAGGCCGACGGCCGCACTTTTTTGATCGTGGACACCGCGGGCATTCGCAAAAAATCGCGCGTCGAGCGCGGTATCGAGCTGGTCAGCGTGCTGCAAGCGATTCGCTCGATCGAGCGCGCGCAGGTCGTGATCTTGATGTGCGACGCCGTGCTCGGCGTGCAAGAGCAGGACTCGCGCTTGCTCGGCATGTGCCTGGAGCGACGCCGCGCGGTGATCGTCGGCTTGAACAAGGCCGATCTGCAGAACAAGAAAGAGCAAGCGGAGTCCGAAGAAAAGGCGCGCGACGAGCTGCGCTTCGCTGGCTGGGTGCCGATCGTGCACCTGAGTGCCAAGACGGGCCGCGGGGTGAAAGAGCTGCTCGACTTGGCCGCCCGCGCGGGCAAGGAGTTCAAACGCCGCATTCCCACCGGCGAGTTGAACCGCTTCTTCGAGGAAGTGCTGACCCGTCACCCCCCGCCCACCAGCAAGGGCCGCGCGCCGCGCATTTTCTACGTGACCCAAGCCGAGGCACACCCACCGCGTTTCGTCGCCATGTGCAACGCGCCCGAGTACATCACCGAGGCCTACAAGCGCTTCGTCGCCAATCAGATCCGCAAGGCGTTCGACTTCCGCGCGGTGCCGATCACGGTCGAGTACCGCGCGCGCAAGCGCAACGAGAACGTGAGCGCCGGCGTGCGGCAATCACGTGCCAGGAAAAAGTAACGCGGCGACCTGGGAAAGCGTGCGCACGTCGTGCACGTCCGCGACCTGCACCGGTACGCGCAAGATCGGCGGCGGTTCGCCGCCCAGTGAGCGATCGAGCGAGCGCAGCTGCTCGGCCTCGAAGGTCGCGCGCGTGCGCTCGTCCTGCGCGGCGCGCTGCACGAGTTCGATCGCCTGCGCCGACAAGTCGAGCCCGAGTTCGTGCGCGGCTTCGGCAATCTCGGCCGCATCCGAAAGCGCCGGACTTTGCTGCAAGCGATTGACCACGACCGCATCGGGATGCATGCCCTGCTCGCGCAAACGGGCGGCGAAATAGCTCACTTCATCGATGGCCGCGGGGGCTGGTGAGGTGACCAGCACGTACGCGAGATCTGGCGAGCGAAACGCCTTGGCCACCGCGGCTGCGCGTTCGCGAAAGCCGCCGAACAGCTCGTTCAACTCGACCACGAACTCCGCCAAATGCTCGAGAAAGCCTTTGCCCGTGAGCCGCCCGATGCCTCGCAGCACCAAGGCCACGCCGCGCGCCAAGAAATTCAAGCTGAAGCGACCGGACTTTTCCACGGTCTGCACTAGCCAACGCATGGCCGCGCTGTCGATGGCTTCGATCAAGCGTTCGGGGGCGTCCAGGAAATCCAGCGCATTGCTGGTCGGTGGCGTATCGAGCACGATGCGATCGAAGCGTGGGTCTTGCCGGACCAGCAGCACCTTTTCCATCGCCATGTAGGACTGGGTGCCGGCCAAGCTGGTCGACACGTAGCTGTAGATGCGATTTTGCAGGATGCGATCGCGCACGGCAGGGCTGGAAGCGTGACGCCGCACCAAGTCGTCGAAGGTGCGCTTGGTGTCGAGCATCAACACCGTGAGTTCACCCGCGACCTCGAGCCCGGCGCGCTCGAATAGCTCGGGGCTCACGCGCTGCTCTTCCGCGCTCATCGCGCCGAGGCCCAAACTGTCGGCGAGGCGCTTGGCCGGATCGATGGTGATGCACAGCACACGCTCGCCCCGCTGAGCGAAGCCGAGCGCGATCGTGGCGGCCACGGTCGTCTTGCCGACTCCGCCTGCCCCCACGCAAACCACGATCTGTTTGCTTTCCAGGAGTGGGCGAAGCGAGTCGGCCATGTCGAGCCTCGCGTGTAGCATGAGAAGGGCGCGCTCGGCGTCCTACCAAAACTTGGCCCCAACTCGGCCGGCGGCAAAAATGGGCGGAACATGTTCGACCCCAAGCTGGATCGTCGTCAGGCACGCAGCGAAAACACCCAAGTCGCCCTCACCCGCTTGCTGGAAGCCGCCCGCCGCGCCTCGGCGCTGGAGGCGCTGGCGCTGGGCGATGAGCTCGGGCTGTTGGTTGCCGGCGCCGGGGCCGCAGAATTGTGTGACGAACTGGCGGCCGTTGCCCCGCTCTTCGGGTCGCCGAACACCGCCCTGCCGACGCACTTGGATGTGCTCGGCCGAGGCACGGAGGTGCGGCGCTTGGCCGTCGACGGCTGCGAGATGTTCATTTCCGGGCGCGGAGCAGGCCTGGAGCGAGCCCTGGGCGGCCTCGAAAGCGGCTGTCGTCGCATCCTGGTCGAGAAAAAAGCCAGACTTTCGCACTGACTGGCGCAGGCCTGCGTGCACCTGGGCCGCACCGGACTATGCTCGCGCGAACATGAGCGGCTACATCGATCTGCACTGTCACTACGTGCCCGGGATCGATGACGGCGCGAAATCGGCCCAAGAGGGAGTCGCCATGCTGCGCGGCCTCCAGGGTCTCGGCTTCGCGGGAGTGCTGGCGACGCCGCACACCCGGCCGGGCATGTTCGACAACACGGCTGCCACGATCAGCCTCGCCTTCGAGCAATTCAAGAGCCAATTGCCGACGGGCGAACCGCTGCCGGAGCTGTCGGTCAGCAGCGAGCACTACTTCGACGAAGTGGTGTTTCAACGGCTGTTGACCGGTCAAGGCCTGCCCTACCCAGGCGGAAAAGCAGTCCTGCTCGAGTTCTATCAGATCGATTTTCCGCCGATGATTCGCCATCGGCTGTTCGATTTGCGAACGCGTGGCCTGCTGCCGGTGATCGCCCACCCCGAGCGTTACCAATGCCTGTGGCGCTCCCCGGACATCCTGGAGACGTTGGTCGACTCGGGCGCCGCAGCGCTGTTGGATGTCGCGTCTCTGATCGGCAAATACGGCAGAAAAACTCAGGCATGCGCGGAAGACCTGCTCGAGCGCGGGTTGTATCACGCCGCCTGCAGCGACGCTCATCGCCCGTCGGACGTAGCCGAGGTCGCGCGTGGCATCGAACGCCTGAGTGAGCTGTACGGGCCAGAGGAAGTGACGTTCATGCTGCGTGAGGGACCGACGCAACTGCTCGATGGTCAGCTTCCGCAATAGCGTTCGCAGCCGGAAACTTGTCCGCCCCGGGCGAGCACTGCTACGCGAACAGCGATGCGGAGCCCCACGCGTAGCGCAGTCGGTGTAGCCGGCGTCCTGTTAGCGGCCGCGCTACTGTTCGCGCACAGCGCGGGGGCGCGCGTGGGCGGTGATTCCGAGTACAGCAAGGCGCAGACCTACAGCGGCGCGCTGCGCTACCTGCGAGTCGACCTCGGCTACGAGGTCGTCGAGCGCGACCCCGACGCCGCTTACTTGATTTTCCGCTACCAAACGCCTGGGCAAAACAAGAGTAACGCCACCGGCACCGTCGAAATCGTCGACACGGATGGCCACGTCAAATTATTCGTCCAAATCCCGTCGATGCCCGAGTACCACGAGCGCGTCTTGCGCGACGGGTTGGTTCGGAAGCTTCACGACGAATATGGTGTTCCTCCTCGCAAGCCCGCGCCACCGCCACCGCCGCCGCAAAAAAAGCCCGAAGGCGACGCCGGCACCGATTGAACGATTGAAGCCCGGGGTGGGTCGGGGGATAGATCGGGGCGACAGCCCATGGAGTCTTCAGAGAAAGCGCTGCCGGCACAGATCGGGCGCTACCGGATCGAGCGGCTGCTCGGTCGCGGTGCGATGGGTCGCGTTCTCCTAGCGCACGATCCCGTGTTGGACCGCAGCGTCGCGATCAAGTTGCTGCGCGACGACCTGAACATTCCTCCCGAGCAGCATGATGCGCTCTTGCATCGCATGCGGCAGGAAGCGCGCGCCTCCGCGCGGGTCAGTCACCCGAATATCGTCGCGCTGCACGACATGGGTGAAGATCCGGAGCTCGGACTCTGTCTGGTCTTCGAGTACGCCGAAGGCCTGACGCTCAAGGAGCGCCTTCAGCGAGGACCGCTCGGTCCCGAAGCGGCGGCCAAGCTCGCGCGTGAAGTCGGCGATGCGCTGACCACGGCGCACGCGGCCGGCGTGCTACATCGCGACATCAAACCAGAGAACATCATTTTGACGCCCACGGGCGCGAAGGTGGCTGATTTCGGCATTGCACGCGTTCCGGATTCGACGCTGACCAAAGACGGAGGACTGCTCGGTACCCCTGCCTACAGCGCGCCGGAGTGCATCGCTTCCGGCAAATTCTCTCCGCTCAGCGACCAATTCTCGTTGGCCGCGACCTTGTACGAGGCCGTCAGCGGGCAGCGCGCGTTCCCGGGTGAAGACGCGATTGCCGTGGCCACGCGCATCACCACCGACGATCCGCCGGCGATCGCGGCCTACGCCGGGGTCGATCCGCACGTGGACGCCGTGCTCTCGCGCGGCCTGTCGAAGGTCCCGAGCGCACGCTTCGAAGACTCGCGCGCGTTCGGCAAGGCGCTGGCCGAAGCGCTGTGGCAGAGCCCACGCGTGCAATTGCCGACGATCCCCGACCTGCGCCATCGCAATAGCGCTCCATCTCCGCAGGAGACGCGCACCACGCGTTTGGTCCTGGGCGGCGCAGCGGTCGGCGCGCTGCTCGGAATCGCCGGTTTCCAGCTCAGTATTGGCCTGCGCGAGCCGGAGCATCCGCCCGAGTCGCGCGCGGAGCAGGTGCAGGTTGCGCAGCCAAGCCGGGCCAGCAGCCCGCCAGCCGTGGAGCCCGCACCCAAAAAGCCGAAGCCCGTGCGAAAGGAGCCGGCGCGTGACGCAGGCGCCGCGCGCAATGTGCGCCCGACGGGCGCCGACGCTGGCGCGCCGGTCGCAGCCGATGCGGGCACCGAGCAGGTGACCCCGCCGTGACGCGCGGCGTACGGCTCGCACTCGGCGAACGCCTCGTGCTGAGCGTCGCCTTGGCCTTGCTCTGGTTCTTGACCGCGCCGCCCGAGACGCATGCCGGCAGCACGGGCAGTGAGGTGCTCGTGCCCTGGCCGCTTGCAGAGAGCCCGGTCGAGAGCGCGCTGAGCGGCGGGCTGAAGCTGCTGCGCGCACGCGGTTCGCAGATGATCCGCGTGCCAGCGTCCGAGTTCGTGATGGGCTCGACCTCGGCCGAGATCGTCGACGCCACCGTGCTGTGCGAACGCGAACCGCTAGCCTCGAGCTGCGACGAGCGCAGCTTCGCCGATGAATCGCTGGCGCATCGCGTGCGCTTGTCCGGCTATTTCATGGATCGGCGTGAAGTCACGGTCAGTGAATTCGAGGCCTGCGTGCGCGTCGGCCGCTGCCAGGCGCCGCCCTTCGAGCGCGGCGCGCGGCGCTTCAACCAGCCCCATTTTCCGGTCACTTTGGTCACCTGGCAGGACGCGCGGGCCTTTTGCGCGTTTCGGGGCGCGCGCCTGCCGACGGAAGCTGAATTCGAGCGCGCCGCGCGTGGCGCCACGGGCCGTCGCTTTCCCTGGGGCCGGCTGCCGAACGCGCACCTGGCCAACCATGGTCGTCTCGGGATCGACCTGAGCGATGATGCCGACGGCTTCGCCGAACTCGCGCCGGTGGGGTCGTTCAACGCCGGGCGCACCCCCGACGGCTTCCTGGACTTGGCGGGCAACGCCGCCGAGTGGGTGCTGGATCGCTATGCGACGCAGTACCCCGATGCCGATCAGATCGACCCACAGGGGCCCGATGCGGCTCAAGCCACCGGTGCGCGAGTGGTCCGCGGTGGCAGCTACGACTCGCCCATGGCATGGCTGCGTGGCGCCGCCCGTGGTGCGTATTTACCGAATGAACGGCGCCCGTCGCTGGGCTTTCGCTGTGCTCGCTCACAGCTGGCGACACGCGCAACCGACGTCCAAACTCATGAGCTTCGATAAACCCTTAGATATCCCCAAACCGAAGCTGCGCCTGCCGATCCACGACGCCACCCAGTTCGTGCTGGTGCGGCCGCACTATCCCGAGAACGTGGGCGCCATCGCACGGGCGATCAAGACCATGGGCTTCACGCGGCTGACGTTGGTCAAGCCCGGGCGCCTGGCCGTGCCAGAGCACGAAATGGCCTTCAAAATGGCGGTCAAGTCCTGGGACGTGCTGAACGACGCACGCCGCGTCGACGACCTGGGCAGCGCGCTTTCGGACGTGAGCTTGGTGCTCGCGACCACCGCCCGCCGCGGTTTCTCCGGCATCCTGGCACCGCGTGAAGCAGCTGTTCGCGCGGTTCAGCATGCCGCCAGCGGCGGCAAAGTGGCCTTCTTGTTCGGCAACGAGAAGACCGGCCTGTCCGAAGCCGATCACGCGTGGGCCACTTTGCACGTGCGCATCCCGATGGCCGCCGATCAGCCCTCGGTGAACCTCGCTCAAGCCACGCAAATCATGGCCTACGAGCTGTTCGTCGAAGCGCTCGCCGAACGCACACGCCAAGGGGCGCCTGTCACTCTCGAGAGCTTCGACGACGAATAACGTCACCGTAGTCCCGTGAGCTGAGACGCGGCACGGCGTGGACCGCGCTTCGCACATTGGGTCTACGGTTCGAGCGGGGACTTCACGGCCGCGGTGAAATCCGGCACGGATCCTGGATCTTTGTGTCGCGGGTACCAGCCGGCGATGGTCAAGCCCCAGGTGTAGTAGTCCCGCGCGCCGTCGACGCCCAAGCCCAAGCGCCACATGTAGTTGTCGGGCCAAAGTCCGAACACGTTCCAAACGGCTAGCTTGAGATCGAGACCACCCGTCGCGTGCATACGAGGTTTCGCTTCGTCGAAACGAGTCGGCTCGAGGTAGGTACCCGCTCGGAATTTCAGGAAGTTGGGAAATGCGCCGACCTCGACGCCCAGGCGCGGCGAGAGCACCGTGTGTTGCCCGGAGCGCTGCACCGTTTGATTCACCAAGCTCTCCACGCCCACCGAATTTTGGACGGCGCCGGAGAGCAGCATCGAGGCGGCGACCTGCACGTAGAAGCGGTTCATGGCGGTCAGCTTCTTCTCGATCTGCGTCTTCACTTTCAAGAGTGCGATTTCGGCGGCGCGCTCTTCGGCTGCCATGCGTTTTTCGTACTGCTTTTTTGCGGCCGCGCGTTCGCTGTCCGAGCGCGAAAGCGCGAGTGAACGCTGCATGTCCTCTTCGTAGTCGAGCTCGCGCAGACTGCGCTCGAGCAGCGGGCGCTTGATCAGCTCTTCGTCCGTGCGCCAGGGCGGGTTGAGCGGGCGCGCCCCGAATTGAATGGCGAAGCCGAAGTTCAGATCCCACGGAGACGACACCGACTTCGGCAGGTAGACGCTCGAACCATCCGAGCGTTTGAGCACGAGGTCGCCGTTCGCGTTGGGCAGGAGCTTGTCGCTGTACGACGCCTGCGTGACGATCGACGTGCGGTAGGCAATGCCTAGCCGAAGCGGCAACGATTCTGGTTTGAAAACGCCGCCGAACTCGAAACCTGGTCCGGAGGAACGAAAGAGATAACCGCCGCGATCAGGCTCGTCGACGGACATCGAGATGTAGCGGACACCGACGCCAACGACCAATTGGTTGTGTGCGAAGCCGCGCGCGATCTGCAGATGTGTCGTCGGGATCGTCGCGGTAATGCCGCGCCGCTCTCCTTCGACCGGGTCCGACAAGGCGTAATTCTGAATCGCCAGATTCAGGCCGATCGCAAACTCTCCCCACTGCAGGTTGACCGCGGGCGTGAAGAAGACGAAAGAATTCGGCGGATTCGGCACGTGCGTCTTACTGCCGCTGTTGAAGAAGTCCATGTTGGCGAGGTCCGCCGGGAACGTCACACCGAAGCCGAGCCAGTAGTCGAAATGCGTGTACGAGAAGAACGGACGCACCGCGGGTGCGGCTGGGTTTTGCAAATCACCGTCGACGTCTTCGGCGATGGCGACGTAGGCGCCACCCAGGCTCGTGACCCGTGAGCCGGCGAACAGCGGCCCTTGGAACAGATCGAGCGAATACTCGCTGGTGGTGATCGGTTGTCCGTTGCTGCCGACGGGGCCGCCGGCTCGCGCGTGCCCGCTCGCAAACAGCGCCGCCAGGGCGATTGAGATCGAAACCTGCGGGCTCAATTTTCGTGGCAAGCGCATCGTAACCCTTCAGGTTTATAAAAAGCAGGCTAAGCCGAGAGATTTACTGCCCCGCAGCTGAGGGCGGAGACACTCGGGCCGACCGTAGTGGAGAAATCGCAAGACTGGAAGTCAGCGAGGCGCCCACTACCGGCCATCCAACCATTTCAATGCCAGTCGCGGCCTCACGCGATTTGCGCCGCCCAGAGAACGAACGTTAATCGTATCGAAACGCCTCTTTTTTGGGCCGCGACAGCTCGACCCTCGGCGCCTAGAGTGCGCCGGTGCTGGCGGCACGGGGCCGGGCCAGCCGTCAGGAGTATTCGTATGGATCGCTTTCTTTGCGGCGGATTTGGTTTGATCGTGACCGTCCTTTCCTCAGGCTGCCAAAAGGGGGCGGAACCGGGTCCGGCGCTCCCCCCACCCAGCCCCGCAGCGAGCGCGCCGGCCGCGATCGAAAGCCCTGCCCCTCTCGCCAGCGCGAGCGCGGCAAGCCCCCCGGCTGCAGCCGCGGCGCCCGGCGTCTACCCCATGTGCAGCGGACAGAAGCTCGCTACCGCACTCGCTCCGCGCAGCGGCGCGGTCAACGCGCAGCTCGCGCCGGCATTCCTCGACCAAATGAGCAGCTGCGGCGCCCAAGATTCCGCGCCCGCGGAGCTAATCCAGAAAACCGGCGACGGTAAGATCAACGAAAAGGGCGATTGTGTGTTCGATAACGGGGTGAGCTGTCACTACCATTCGGGCGCCGAGTTCGTCGCCAACGAGAGCGCCAAGCAGATCGCGGGGCAGGGCGAGCTGCACTGCATCTTCCCGAGCTCGGAGCCCAAGAGCCCACACGTGTTCGGCGGTCACGTGACGTGTCGCGACGCCGCACAGGGTATGGGCGGGAGCGACGGCGGCAAGCACGAGGTCAAGGCGGGCGCCAGTTGTCCAGCCGCGCTCCTTTCGGAGCTGACGCACTGCGCGAGCTCCCGCTGCTGCGACGATGGCACGCTCACCAACCCGATTGCGGATCTCGTGCACGACGGCCGCAATGACGTTCGCCCCGACTTTCGCATTTGCGAAAGCACGCTCAGCATCGACTGCGAGCTGCTTTCGAATCTCACCGCGCACGACGCGAATAGCCCCGCGCTCGGGGGGGTTGGCAAGCCGGTATTCGTCTTGAAGCACTCGACTCACGCGCACGACAAGAAGGTCGCCAGCCACGGCCCATGAAATGAACGCAAAATCAGGCGTCGCATCGGCATCGGGAATGCCTCTCGCTGGGGCTGCTAGCCAGGGTTGACGGTTTGCGGCAGAGCCGCACAGCGACGCCGAAGGCTGGGCCGAGACCCGCGAGCTCGGTGACCATCAAAACCCAGGCCCCTTCTGGGCTCGCCGTCCAAGGTCATTGGAGCGGCTCTTGGTGTAGGCTGGGCTCGAGCCATGAGCAGCGAGCCTCTGATCGATTTGCGGTCCGACACGGTGACGCGGCCCGGCCCCGCCATGCGCGAGGCGATGGCAGCCGCGGTCGTGGGCGACGACGTGTACGGCGAAGATCCGACGGTGAGCGCACTCGAACGGCGCACCGCCGAGCTGCTCGGAAAAGAGAGCGCCTTGTTCGTACCCTCCGGCACGATGAGCAATCAGCTAGCGCTGCTCGTTCAGACGCGGCCCGGCGACGAAGTGGTGATCGGCGAGGGCGCCCACATTGCGTTTTACGAATCGGGCGCCGGCGCGGCGCTGGCGGGCGTGCAATTCGCGCAAGCGGGTGCGGGTGGGTTGTTCGACGCGGACGAGCTGAGCGCGGTGGTCAAGCCGCGCGCGGACTATCACCCGCGCACGTCGTTGGTTTGTCTGGAGAACACGCACAACCGCGCGGGCGGGCGCGTCTTCCCGCAAGTGACCGTGGAGGCGGTGGTGAAGCGCGCTCGCGGCCACGGGCTTCGCGCCCACCTCGATGGCGCGCGCTTGTGGCACGCGGCGCTGGCCAAGAACGTGACCGAAGCCGAGCTCGCGCGGCCCTTCGACACCGTCAGCGTTTGCTTTTCGAAGGGTTTGGGGGCGCCCGTGGGCTCGGCGCTGGTGGGCTCGCGCGAGACGATCAACGCCGCGCGCCGCTATCGCAAGATGCTCGGCGGTGGCATGCGCCAAGCGGGAATTTTGGCCGCGGGCGCGCTGTTCGCGCTCGAGCACCAACGAAAGCGCTTGAGCCTCGATCACGACGCGGCAAAATCGTTCGCGCGCGCGCTTTCACGGTTGGCCGGCGTGCGCGTGGTGCCGCCGGAGACGAACATCGTGTCCATCGCGATCGACGAGCTGAGCGCAGAGCGCGTGGTCGCCGAAGCGCGCGCCCGCGGTGTGCTGGTCAATGCCACCGGTCCGCGCTCGTTGCGCGCGGTCACTCACCTCGACTTGTCCGCCGAAGACGTCGAACGCGCGGCGCAGCGCCTGTACGACACGGTCGTGCACCTGCGGGGAGGCGGGCCGTGAAGCCCGCGCTCGGCTTCGCGCTGCTTTCGCTGGCCCTCGGCGCCTGCGCGCCCACGCTACCGCCCGCGTACCTGAAATCGCGCGATGCCGCGGAGAGCGCTTACGCCAAAGGGCAATTTACCGAGTCGGCAGAGCGCTGGCTGAGCGCCGCTGACAGCGCTGACAGCGCCCGCGATCGCAGCGACGCGCGCTATCGGGCAGCCGTCAGCTTCGAACGCGCCGGACGCATCGACGACGCGCGCAAATGGTACGAGCTGCTCGCGCGCGGAAAGAGCGAGCGTGCCCCGCGGGCAGCCTTTGCGCTGGCGGATTTGCGCCTGAAACAAGGCGACACCGCGGGCGGACTCACCGAGCTCGAGGCCGCGATTCGCAAGTACCCGAGTTCGGCGATCGCCGCGCTCGCCTTGCGCCGCTATTTCTCCGCACTCGCCGAGCAAGGCGACGATCGCGCCGTGCTCGCTTACATCCAGCGCGTCGAGCCCGAGCTCGGCCGCACGGATCTGGCCGAACAGGTTCTGTACGAGCGAGCACGCCGCCTGGAAGCGCTCGGCGCGAGCGAGGACGCCGTGCTCGCCTACGTCGCGCTGGCCGATCGCTTTCCGTACCCGTACGGGGCCTATTGGGACGACGCGCTGCTGCGCGGGGCGGAGCTCACGCAACGCTCCGGCAAACCCGAACAGGCGATCGCGCTGCTCGAGCGCATGGTGCACGCGCGCGAGACGTCACGCTTGTCGGGCAGCTACGAACGGCCGCACTTCGCCGACGCGGCCTACCGCCTCGCGGAGCTCTACCGTGACGCGAGGCACGACGCCGACGCGGCGCGCCGCGCCTTTCGCGGCGTATTCAACGACTATCCGACGAGCACGCTGCGCGACGACGCGCTTTGGCAGGAAGCAAGGCTCGCTCGCGGCGTTTCCGAGCAGCAGGCGTGCGAGCCGCTACGGCTCTTGGTCAGCCAGCTGCCGGAGTCTCGCTACGTGCCGTGCGCACACGAAATGTGCACGAAAATCGCGCCCGTCGCGCGGCGAACCTGCGCCGCGTACATCGAGCAGGACCTGCGCGAGCCAGCGCCTGCGAAGCCAGAGTCAGACGGCTCGACCGAATGAACTCTGGCCGGCGCGGCTCGGCTCAGCCCGGTTCCTCTTCCTCTTCCTCTTCTTCTTCGTCGTCCTCATCGTCTTCGTCGTCTTCGTCTTCGTCGTCGAAGTCGTCGTCCGGCTCGTCCGGTTCGTCTTCGTCGTCGGCCGATTCGCTCTTGGCCTCGGTCTTGAGATCGATGCCGACCTCGCCGAGCTGCGTCTCGAGTAGCTCGAGTAGCTCGTCGACGTCGTCACCGCTCCATTCGTCGATCACGTCGGTCAAGAATTCGAAAAAATCGCCGTTGTCTAAGCGGCGCTCGATTTCCTCGACCTGATCTTCGGTAAATGCCTCGAGGATGTCTTCTCTGAGTGACTCAGTGTCATCCTCCTCGATGGCCTCTTGCGCAGAAAGTCGAATCTGGCGGACAGCGCGTTTGTCGAGGTGAATTTCCATTCCGATAGCTTCCTGGGGACTCGACCCGGCTTTAGACGAAGGATTCGGGTACAGTCAAGCCCGTGACGACGACAAAGGTCGAACCGGCTTGTCCCGCGAAAGCCAGAGCGTGCCTCCCGAAGCACGCACACCGCAGGAAAGCCGCCTCGTTCGCACTCGGCGCGCTGCTCGCGCTGTTTCTTTTTGCGCGCGCGAATCGCGCGTCGGCCCAGCAGTCGCAGCGACCGCCGCCCAACAATGTGGAGTACTTCCAGTACGGCGTCGCGGTCGCCTTCGAAAAAGTGGTCTCCGGCGGCGACGTTTGTCCGTCGACCAGCACCGAGACCTCGAGCGGCACCGAGGTGAGCAAGAAGGCGACACCTTGCATCCTCGGCAGCGGCGGCGGGCTCGCCGTCCGCATGGGTTATCGCTCGCGCGGCCCCTGGTTCTTGGGTGGCGCCTATGAGTTCACCCGCATGGACTCCGGGAACCTGCTTCGTCTAGGCATTCTGCAGCAACTGCGGGGCGAGGCGCGCTACTATTTGGATCGGGGAAATCGCCTCACTCCCTACGGCAGCCTGGGCTTCGGGGCGGTCTTCTACGGGAACGAGTGGCAGGTGAGCTCCGGCGGGCCGATGCTGAGCGCCGGGCTGGGGCTGGAGTTTCAGATCACCCAATCCACGGTCATCGGCCTGGGCCTCGGCTACCGTGGCCTGCTGTTTCACCACTGGACCGATAGTACCGGGCAGGTGCGCGCCGACGAGTATCTCGGTTTCGGGTTTGCCCACACTGTCGGCCTCGAATTCATCCTCGAATTGAGGAGCCCCTTGGCTCGCTGGTAACAGAGTCTCGGCACTTCACTTTCACTCCACCCCCGGTTTGAAGTATTGAAAGCGAGGAACGAAAGATTGGGCAATCGTTGGTGAGGTGTAGCCGCTGCGGCAAAGAAAACCCCGAGTCACTGAGGTTCTGTCAGGACTGCGGGAATCGCCTGATTTCAGGCGAGGTAGCGGGCGTCGCGCCGACGCCACCGCGAGGTCTCGCGCCTGCCGCGCCAGCCCCGGCGGCGCCGCCGCCGTCACCCGCCGCGCCTCCGCGCCCTCAGTCGGTCGCGCCGCGTCCTCAGTCGGTCGCTCCGCCGTTCTTTTCCCCGCCCAGCACCTTCGCGCCCTCCTCCGGGGCTCCCCCGCCCGCGGCTCCCGCGCCCCGCCGCAACGAGGCGTCGATGCGGCCCGCTGCGCCGCCCTTCGAGTTTTCCCAGCAGGGCCCCCCCGAACGGAAGTGCACGCGCTGCGGCACCAGCAACCCGCTCAGCGGGCGTTTCTGCTCGAATTGCGGCAACTCGCTCGAGCGTCCCCACGAGCCTTCCACGGCTCCGCAGGCGCGCGCTCCGGCCGCTCCCGCCGCGCCAACGCAAGCCGTGCCGCTCTACGCGGCGCAGCCTCCGCCGCCGCCCTCGACGCTCATGTGTTCGCGCTGCCGCGGGCCCAACTCTCTGCAGATGTCATTCTGCCAGTTCTGCGGAGCGCGGCTGGCCGGAAGTCAGGACGAGGGTCGAGGTTCGGCCTATGGGCCGTCTCCCGGCGCGGCCAACCCGCCGCCCCCCCAATACTCAGCGCCGGAAGCGAGACCCGAGGCGCGTTTGGTGGTCATCGGGCAGGACGGCAAGCCGGGTCGTGACTACCCGATCGTCGACGATCAGACCGACATTGGCCGAGAAGAGGGCAGTATCGTGCTGCCCAACGACCCCTATGTCGGTGCTCGCCACGCCCGCCTAACCCGGCGAAACGGCCGGTTTTTTGTCAGGGACCTGGACTCGGTCAACGGGGTATACGTGAGGCTCCGAACGAGCGAACGCCTCCAGCACGGGGATTTGGTGTTGATCGGGTTGGAAGTGTTAAGGTTCGAGGTTGTGAGCGACGCGGAGAAAGGGCTCAGCCCAGCAGTGGAGCGCGGCACGCAAATCTTCGGCTCCCCGTCGACGACTCGCCACATGCGCCTTTGCCAGCGCACCGTGGAAGGGGTCACGCGAGACGTCTACTATCCCACGCGTGACGAAGCGGTCGTGGGTCGCGAGCAGGGAGACATCGTTTTCACCAATGATCCCTTCATGAGCCGGCGGCACGCTGCCATCACGCGGGACCCCAACAACGGGACGTTCAGTCTTCGAGACTTGGGCTCCTCCAACGGAACCTATTTGGCCATTCGATCCGAGCGCGAGCTCACTCCGGGCGACCACGTACGTATCGGACAACATCTGTTTCGGCTCGACGTCGGGCGGGCGGACGCACGATGACAGAAAACGGAGCGGGGTCGGGCCTGAAGGTACGCGTCTTCGGCCGTACCGATGTGGGACAGATCCGGGAACACAACGAAGACAATTTCCTGGTCGCCGACCTGACACGTAGAACGCGCAGCTTGATGGAAAGCGACCGCGAGCCCCCGGTCGGCGAACGCGGGATGCTGCTCGGCGTCTGTGACGGCATGGGCGGCGCTGCGGCGGGCGAGGTCGCAAGCCAGCTGGCCGTCGACATCATTTACGAAAAGCTGGTTCAAGGCGATCCCCCGGCCCATCACGATGATCTGGCGCGCAGGTTGGTCCAGGCGGTCGAGGAAGCCGGAGTGCGCATTTTCAACGAAGCGCGCGCCGATCGCACGCGCCGCGGCATGGGCACCACGGCGACCATCGCCGCGCTGATGGACTCGCGTTTGTTCGTCGCGCAGGTCGGTGATAGCCGCGCCTACGTGCTGCGCGGGGATCGCTTCACCCAAGTGAGTCGCGATCAGTCGCTGGTCAACCAGTTGATCGAAGCCGGCCAGCTCACGGAGGAAGAAGCCGAGACCTTCGAGCATAACAACATCATCCTCCAGGCGCTCGGCACGGCCGAAACCGTGCAGGTCGATCTCACGTACGTGGATCTGTGCCGCGGCGACCGCTTGCTGCTCTGTTCCGACGGTCTCTCGGGCATGGTTCGCGGCGATGAAATGCGCGAGGTCTTGCTCTCGACGCGGGATTCACTCGAAGCGTGCAAGGAGCTGACCGATCGCGCCAATCGCGCCGGGGGTCACGACAACATCACGGTGATCGTGGCCGAGTTCGATGGCCCAGCGCTCGCGCCACCCGCGCCCGACGCCTTGATCTCGTACCAGAAGTACCCGCTTCCGGAAGCGCCGGTCGACACCACCGTGCGCGCGCCAGCCGTCACGCAACGGCCGCATGAAGCGGAGGCTGCCGCGGTCAGCGATGAGGCGAGCAAGGAATCGCGTCGGCTGCGCGTGGGGCACACCATGGTCGGCTCGGTAAATCCGCTCACGGGTCTGTCGTCCAATCCGCCTGGGGCGCGCGTGTCGGGCGCACCGCCTTCATTCAGCATGGAAAACGAGCCGGTTTCGATTCCGACCAGCGGGCTACCACCGTCAGTCGTCGGTATTTTGGTGCTGGGAGCGATGCTGTTCGTCGCTATGGCCGGCTACCTGCTCGTGCGGTAAGTCCGTGAGCGTGCGGGCCGCGATCCGACGACTCTTCGGGATCGCCCTCACGTTGATCGCGGTGTCGGTCGGCATGTTCTGGGCCTCGGCGAGCTACGCGCGCCATGCAGTCGCCGAGCGCAACCAACAGGCCTCGCCGTTCGCCGCGTTCCCGGTGTTCTTCAATCCGCGCCCAGTGGGCGTGCGGGACATTTCGACCGACGCGGTTCGCGCGATCGCCCATGGGGGGAAGGAGGCCATTCCCGCGCGGCTGGCGTTGGCGCGGCTCGGCGGCGCGGCCCTGCCCTACGTGCTCCCCGCGCTCGACTCGCTCGATCCGCGGAGCCGCGAGCGCGTGGCCCTCGCCCTGACGCCGATTGCCGTCCGCATGGAAGTCGCGACCCGGGAAGAACTCGCCGACGGCTCGCAGGCGGTGCTGTTTTGGACGCGCTTCTGGCAAGACCGCGCGATCGATTTCCGTACGGCGAGCGTCCGGCACTTGACCAGCCGCTTGGCAGAGCGCTCGATCGCCCTGCGCCGCGAAGATCTGATCCACGTCGATACCTTCGCGCTGCCCGCGCTGATCGACGCCCTCGGCCGAGCCGACAAGGTGGAGACGTTCGACGACGTAGCGCGGGTCCAACGCTTGAATTCGGTGCTCGCGCACATCACCGAGCTGCCCGTGTTTTGTCCGCCGGGCGCGAGCGTCGACGACGCGCGCCAGGTGGTCGACACCTGGCTGGATTTCTGGGAGCTCCACGGCAGCGAGTACATGGCGCTCGACGGCCCTCGTCGCCTGGCGGCCGCGTTCGTCGAAACCCAGTACGGCAAATGGCTGGCTGCGGTGCTGCGCGGCGGCTTGGGCCGGACGAAAAACGGTGAGCGAGCGCTCGATCTCGTCACGCAAGGCCTGACCACGACCTCGTTTTTGCTGTTCGTCGGTCTGGGCGGCGGCTTTCCGCTGGGTGTGGTCTGGACCCGCTTCGAACGCCGAGGTCATCGGCCGCTCACCCGCTTGGCGTCGGCGGTCGCGGGCACTGCGCTGGCAGCGGTCCCGTGTGCCACCTTCGTGCGTTTGCTCTCCGGAGCGACTGCGGGACTCGTGAGCGCCATCTGCATCGTGACGATCACGACCGCAGCGTGGGTCTCGCGGCACCTCGCTCGCTCGACCATGAGCCAGAGCGTGTCGCCGATCGCCGCCGCCTTTTCGGTTTCGGCGCCGCTCGGAGCGACCTATCCGCCCTTCGTTCTGAGCGCGATCGTGCTGGTCGAGCTGATGTTTCGACTGCCCGGGCTGGGGCGCACCGCCGCGCTGTCCCTGGCCTCGGGAGACGTCAACGCTTGGATGGCAGCGTCGCTCTCGCTTGCTTCCGCGTCCCTGCTACTCAGGCACGCTGCTGACTTGCTGCGACCGCGCGGTGGCGCCGCTCAGAGCGGGATCGCGAGCGCATCATGAACGAGCCCCTGTCGCCAAAACGACGCTTGGCATTGGCCGCCGCGGGCGCCGCGCTGCTGGTCGTGCTGGCCACCGTACTGGCGCCGTTGTCTCCGCAGCTACAGACCTACGCGCGCGGGCTGGCGTTCGCGGTGCTCGCCGGCCTGTCGATCATGGCGGTGGCATTCCTGGTCGCGTTGCCGCTGGGCGCCTTAGCGGCAAGCGGGCCGCGCGTGATCGACTGGGCGCTGCGTTTTGCTTGTGATTTGGTGGGTTCACTGCCGACGGTGTTCGTCGCGGCGGTCTTTTGGGCGGGCACCCGCAGCATCTCCAGCTTCGTCTGTAGCTTGGGCGTCCTGCGCGGCTTGGAGCAAGCGTGGCTGCTGCGTTGCGAGATCGTGCGCCTCGAGGCCGAGGATCCCGACGCCGCCCCGCGCAGTTTGGGCCGCACGCCGCTCGTGGCGTTCCTGCGTCGGCGCATGTCGGCAGCGCTGGGGCCGCTGTTCGTCAGCGCATCGTTCAGCGTGGCCTGGCTCACGGCGCTCGACGCAGCTGTCTCTCAAGCCGGGTTGCGCCCGCCGGGAGCACCCACGACGTGGGGCGTGTTGCTCGGGGCACCGGATCCGAGCCCGATCCCCGCGTTGCTCGCGGCGGGCTCGGTGGCATGGCTCACCGTCGCATTGCACGCGCTGTTTCGCCCCCCGAGTGCGGCTTAGTCCTACTCGGGTCATCGGATTGGCTCCGCTTGACCCCGGGAAGGACGGGCGCCATAAGGGCCTTTCCGAGTTTCCCGAGAAAATCACGATGCCCCTTCCTACGGTCAACGAACGCAACTTCGAGCAAGAGGTCCTACTCAGTGAAGAACCCGTGCTGGTCGAGTTCGGCGCTGAATGGTGCGGGCCGTGCAAGACCATGGCGCCGGAGCTGCAGGCATTGGCCGGCGAGCTCAAGGGCAAAGCCAAGATCGTCACCGTGGACATCGACCGCTCACCGATGATCGCGCGCCAGCTCGGTGTGCAATCAGTGCCCACGTTCGTCGTGTTCCACCAAGGTCGTCCGGTGGGCGGCAAGGTCGGCGCGGTGCAACGACGCGAGCTGCGCGAGATGCTCGACCCGTTCTTGCCGCGCGCCGAAGGCGCGATCAAACCCGAGGAGCTTTCGCAGTTGCTCCCCAGCGGTCGCGTGGTCCCGGTCGATACCCGTGAGGCGCCGGTGTTCGCGCGTGCGCATTTGCCCGGCGCGGTCAACGTGCCAATGAGCGAGATCGAGACCCGGCTGGCCGAGCTGCACATGCTCCCGGGCACCCCAGTCATCTATTGCCGCTCCGGCGATCAGACGAAAGAGCTCGCGGCCAAACTTGCCGAACAGGGCGTCCCGGTCGCCTTCCTCGAAGGCGGCGTGCTCGGCTGGGAAGCCGCCGGCTTCCGGCTGGAGCGCCCGGACTGACGACTTCCCGCGCACGCCGTCAACGCGCGTACGCGGCGAGCGCCGCGGCAATCACGACTCCGACTGGCACGCCCGCAGCCGTGGCCGCCGCCGCGCAGGCATCGAATTCGGGTTTGACGCGCGCGGGCCCGTACGGACCTTCGCTCACTTTCAGCGGAATCACGCCGAACTCCGTGCTCACCTCGACGAAACGGCGCGGGCGCTCCGTCCGCGACACCGCCGTGTGACGAACGCCAATCGAGTTCGTTTCGCGCAGCAAGGCTTCAGCCAAGCGCTGCTCGGCAGCGCGTTCGCCGATGACCGAGAGCGTGAGCGCAGGCCGGCCCTTTTTCATGACGATCGGCGTGGCCCAGGCGTCGAGCGCGCCACTCGCCAACAAGTTCTGCAAAGCGTGCGCGGCGAGTTCGCCGGTCATGTCGTCGACGTTGGCTTCGAGCACCACGTGCGTCGCGGTGCTGGGCGATTCGACTCGAGTCGGCGCGCTGCCCAAGATGACGCGCAGCGCGTTCAATCGATCGGGCAAGACTCGCGTGCCGAAGCCCCAGCCGATCCGTTCCGGGGCAAAGCTCGGCCAAGCCTGATAGTCACGCGCGACCGAGGCGACGATCGCCGCACCGGTGGGCGTGACGAGCTCGGCTTCGATGCCGGCATCCATGGTGGGCACGCCTTCGAGACAGGCGACCGTCGCGGGAGCCGGCAACGGCAACACGCCGTGCTGGCACAGGACATTGCCCCGCCCCATGGGCAGCGGCGAACACACCACGTGTGCGCCGAGGAAGTCGAAGCAGGCTGCGGCACCCACGATGTCCACGATGGCATCCACCGCACCGACCTCGTGAAACGCGACCGAATCGAGGCTGCTGCGATGGACCGCGGCCTCGGCCTTGGCCAAACGCAAAAAGATAGCCCGCGCGAGCGCCTTCACGCCCGGCGAAAGACTCGACCCACCGAGCAAATCATCGATCGCTCGGTAGCGGCGGTCCGGTTGGGCATCTGTAACCAGGACGTCGAATTTGCTGCCACCAATGGCTCCGCCACGCGCTGGCTTCAGTTCGAGTTCGAACCCCGAAAGCCCGAGCAGCGCGACGCTCTCGCGAACGACCTGAAACGGCACGCCCAAATCCACCAGCGCAGCGATGGTCATGTCCCCCGCTACCCCGCTGAACGCATCCAAAAACAAAACCTTGCCGGCACCCGCCCCGCGACTCAACGCCTCGCGATGTTCCTCCGGTTCGCTCTCCTCGTGCCCGTGCCCGCTCTCCTCCCCGCTTCCATGCCCGTGCGAGTGCCCATGAGCGTGCGAATGCGAATGCGAGTGGACGTGGCCGTGGCCATGCCCGCCGACGAAAAATCGCGACCCGCTCACGGCGCGGCCATTTGCTTTTCTTGCGTGGCGATCATCCGGCCCACGGCCATCGCGGCGCCGAACCCGTTGTCGATGTTCACCACGGTGATGCCCGACGCGCAGCTGGTGAGCATGGCGAACAAAGCGGTAAACCCACCGAGCGCGCTGCCGTAGCCGACCGACGTCGGCACGGCCACGATCGGCGCGCCGATCAAGCCACCCACGACGCTCGGCAACGCGCCCTCCATGCCCGCCACGACGATCACCGCCGGAGCGCCACTCAGCGCGTCGACGTGACTCATCAAGCGATGAATGCCCGCTACGCCGACGTCGAAATAACGCTCGCTCGGCACCCCGAACATGCGCAGCGTTTCGTACGCCTCTTCCGCGACCGCGATGTCGCTAGTGCCCGCGGTGACGATCGGCACGGGCTTGCACGCGCGCTCCGGGATGGGTCGCTGGATGAGCTTGGCGGTTCGGGCCAGGCTCGAGTAGCTCAGCGTGGGCAGCGCTTCTTGCACGAGCTCGGCCGATCGGCCCACGAGCCGCGTCACGAACACGTTGTCGCCGGCCTCGATGATCCGCTTCACGATGCCGATGATGTGCTCGGGCGCCTTGCCCTCCGCCAGCACGACCTCTGCGATGCCTTGGCGCAGGGCTCGATGGTGATCGACGCGGGCGTAGCCGAGGTCGGAAAACGGCAATGTGGCCAGAGTGCTCAGCGCAGAATCGATCTCCAGCGAGCCACCCTTGACGGCTTCGAGGAGCTCACGCAAACGCACCGCGTCCATTGAGCTGTGCTCTAGTCCAGGGTACCGCCAACGTCGACCGGTAGTTGTGAATTTTCCGGGCAAAAGAAGCGCTCGCGGGCGAGGCGCGCTTGCAGATTTCAGGCGTTGCTACCCACAAAACGTGGGAAGGTTCCGGGGTGCCCGCGCCTTTGACCCCTCTGCTCGGCTTTGCCCTGGGCGTGGCCTGCGCTTGGGCCGCCGTGGGCGATCTGGGACGCTCGACCTCCGGGCTGGGTGGCCGCGCGCTGCTCGTCACCATGGCCTACGCGCTGCTCGTGTTCGCCCCCGTTGCCGGCTATTTCGTGGCCTTCGAGCCAGACTGGTCGTTCGCCTACTTCGTAGACAGCGAGCGTTTGCCGGCGGTGGTGCCGATTGCGGTCGTGCTGCTCGCGGCGGCTTCCGTGCCCGCGGGCTTCTTGGCGGCCGCAGCGGACGCGCGCGCGCACCGACTGGGCCGCGTCTTGCGCAAAGCAGCAGTCCCGGCATTTTTGGCCACCACCTTCTTGCTCGCGACCTTCTCGCGGCTCAGTGTGCACGCCAATTACGCCCAATTTCACGGGGACTTCGGCACGCGCGGCGTCGCCGGCGGCCCCCTCGGCTACGCTCTGATTTGGATGCTCGGCGTGCTCGCAGCGGCCACCGCCTGGACGCTGCGAGCACTGCAACGGATGAGTCGCAAAAGCTGAGGTCGGGCTGCTGAGTCCCGACCGGTCACTACCAGGAAAGCGCGCACATGGAACAGGATGAGTCTCGAGAGCTACTCAAGTTGGCCGCGGAAGTCGTGGAGCGCGCTCGCCGGGCGGGCGCGGACGTAGCCGAGGCCAGCGCGCGCGGCGGCTCCGATCTCAGCACGCGCGTGCGTTTGGGCAAACCCGAGTTGGTCGAAGAGGCGGGCCATCACAGCATCTCGTTGCGCGTCATCCGCTCCAACCGCGTGGCGCTCACTTCGACGAGCGATCTCAGCCCGCGTGGGATCGAGCGCTGCGTCGCGGACGCTTTGATGTTGGCAGAGCTCAGCGAGCCCGATCCGTTCGCGGGTCCGGCCGATCCGAGCCTGCTCGCGCAACCGCCGTTTCCCGAGTTGGATTTGTTCGACGAGGGTCTGTTCAAAGTCGACGCCGCGCGAGCCATCGAGCAAGCATCGATCGCCGAGCAAGCCGCGTTCGATTTCGATCCGCGCGTCAAGCTCAGCGAGGGCGCGACGTTCTCGCGCAGCAATTCTACCAGCGCGATCGTGCTGTCCAGCGGCTTTCAGGCCGCGCTACGCGGCTCCTACGCTTCGCTCACCGTCGCGCCCGTGGTCGAGGACGAAGGCGGCAAGAAACGCCGCGGACATTATTGGACGGCGACACGCCACCAGTCCGAGCTCGAAAACCCCGTATTCGTCGGCCAAGAAGCGGCACGGCGCACCCTCGCCAAGCTCAACCCGCGCAAGGTTCCGACGCAGGAAACCACGGTGATCTTCGACACGGACGTGTCGCGCTCGATCATCGGCGCGTTCATCGGCTGCGTTCTGGGCGGCGCGGTCTGGCGCAAATCGAGCTACCTCGTCTCGCGCGAGGGCTCGGAAGTCGCCAGCTCCGGCGTCACCTTGATCGACGATCCGTTGATCCCGCGCGCGCCCGGCTCGCGCCCATTCGACGGTGAAGGCCTGCCCTCGCGCAAGAATGTGGTGGTCGATTCAGGCGTGCTGAAGACGTTCTTGCTCGATTCGTACAGTGCTCGCAAGCTGGGCCGCGCCTCGACCGGCTCGGCCGCGCGCGGTGGGGGCAGCGTCTCCGCGTCCACCAGCAACCTGTTCATGAAACCGGGTACCATGAGCCGTGAAGAGCTGATCGCGAGCACCCCGAGCGGGCTGTACGTGACCGAGATGATGGGCTTCGGCTTCAACGCGATGACCTCGGACTTTTCGCGCGGGGCCGCCGGCTTCTGGATCGAGAACGGCAAATTCGCCTTCCCGGTCAGCGAGATCACGATTTCTTCCACGCTCGACGCGATGCTCAAGGGCATCGACGGCATCGCCAACGACCTGCGGCTGATCACCTCGGTTGCATCACCGACTTTCCGCACCGCGCGGATGACGATTTCAGGGAGCTGATCCTAGCGCCCCGGCCCAGCGCGGGTGCGGGGCACTAGGGCGCGCTGGCTGCGCTGGGCGCTTCCGTCAGTGCGCGAACTTGCTCACCGCGGATCTCGAGCACACTCGGCTTGCCGCCGTAAAAGCGTGACAAGCCGACGTCGATTCGCCACACCTTGCCTTCGCAGGCGCTATTGATGCCCTGTTGCTGAACCGTGTGCCCCACGATCATGCGCTGGGCAGACAACGCAGCGAGCACGCGGGTCAATTCCGCGCAACGGTCAGCGGCCGGTGTGCCGTCCGAATAGTCGCGCACCCAGATCGGCGCGCGCTGACTGGTGAGGCTCTGCGGTGCCGGCTCGCTGGGTGCTCCCGCCATCCATGCGCTGGTTTCTTGGTTGATGTGCCCCAGGCCATAACGCACGTGCTGTTCGAGCACACCGCCGTGCACGAACACGTTGCCGCCGATTTGGATCACGACGGGTTGCGGGGCGAGCCGCCGGGCCACATCTCCGCCGGGTAGGAAAGCGGCCGTGCGCCCGCGTTGCTCGGGGGCAGCGCTCGCACTCAGCCGTTCATGCAAAGCATCAGGATGACCCGCGGAGAAATCATGAAAGCCATCCGCAGTGACATAGCGAAAATCCGCTTGAACGTTCATCACCTCGTGGTTGCCGTTCAACACGTGCACCGCTCCGCCGGCCGCCTGAGCCTCGCTCTTCAGTCGGTTGAGCAACTCCATGATTTGCGGCTCGTCGTCGCCGCGATCGAGCTGATCGCCGGTTTGGACCACGACCAAGTCCTTGCCAATCCACTTTCCGGCTGGGTCGATGGCGCCACCCAAGCGCAGCGCGGCGCGCAGAGCGCTCACATCACCGTGGAGATCGCCGATGGCGACGATGCGCTCGGCTGCCGGCAATTGAAAGCTGGGATCGCGAGCGAGCGGCGGCTCCACTTTGACGGCAGCGGCCGGAGCTGCTGCCGCTGCTTTCGGCGCGCGCTCGGACCCGGCGTCGGAAATACTGCGTGGCTCGGTCTTGCCGCAACCCGCGAGCATCAGAGCAATCACCGAGCCGAGGATCCGCGAAGGCATCACTCGGTCCTATCAAGATCGCTCGGAGCACTCAAGGCGGGGCGGTCGGTGCGCCGTTGGCGACACCAGGCGTCGGACTTCCGAAACTGAAGGAGGCGGGATCGTCGTCCGCGGAGGTCGGCGTGCGACGGGCCAAGCTCTGACCGGCCTTCCCCGCCAGCGCCGGTAAGACGGAGCATTCTGCGCCCGCGCCGTTCACCAGCGACAGCCGTTCTCCGGCGTTGGATAGGCCGGATTTGCCCAGCGTTGGCACGCGGATCAAGCGCGCTCCGGGCGCCGGGGGCGGATCGCTCCCGTTTGGTGCGAAGTCGTCGCGCACGAGCAATGCAAACTCATGAGGGGCCAGGATCGCGTGTGGCAACGGGGTGCGTCCTCCGCCGTCTTGCACCGAGTACTCGCCGAGATCGACCGCCAAGGTGCCGTCATTGAGCAGTTCGATCCACTCCGATTGGGGTTCCGGTCCGAGCGCGTCCGCCAGCGCCTCGTTGAGGATCGGCCGCTCGCGAGCTGGCGCGGTCCGTAGTTCGACATCGAAGGCCCGAGACTCGCCGCCGAGATCGTGCGTGCTCCCCCACAGCTGCTCGTTCGTGTCTGGCTGCAGTCCGTCGACGGTCAGCGGTCGACCCGCCGCGCTCACCTCGACCAGCGCGCCACGCAGGGTATGCACGATCCAGAGCAGGGGCGCGGCAGGCGTTCGCACCGTGAGTCGGTCATCGGCAACGCTGGCGCAGCCGGGGCCAAACGCGAGTTCGCCTTCTCGACAGCTCACGACCTTCGCCTCGTCTTGCGCGACTGCTGCGAAAATCGCCGGCGAAAGTAGCCAGTTTCCAGCGCTCACGGGTGGGACCCAAATCTCGCCGGGGGTGAGCGTGCGCTGCGACTCGAAGTGGCTACAGCGCTCGGCAAAAAGACCGCTCTCGTCGACACCCGGTGCGAGCTCGAGCGAAAATTGACCGGGCTCGAACAGCAATGACGCAGCGCTGGGCATATCGATGACGCTCGCCTCGGACCGGCAGTACACCGACAACCGTGGACTTCCCGCGCTCGCTGCCGGTGGCCAGAGGCGCTCGAGCAGCGGCTGAGTCTCGCCCACTTGGAATTCGGTCACCAGGCCCTCCGCCGAAATCAGCGAATGAGGTCCGAGCGCCAGCGCCCGAATGGGCGCCACAACCAGCTCGGTCGCCGTGCGCCAGCTGACGACCGGGACTTGGCGACTCGCCAGTGCACCGGGCACTTCACCGTGCTTGAATTTGCCGAGGTAGTAGCTGGAGAGCGTGCCTTCGAAGAGCGCGACGGTTCCGGCGCTCAGCGTCGCACTGGCCACGTGCACATGGACCACGTTCGAAACCTGCTCGGCGGCTGCGCTCGGCTCGAAACGAACGCTCACCGGCGCCGGATCGACAGGCGTCGACTCAGACACCGCGGAAGCGCACGAGCCACAAAGGAAAAGCACGACCAAGAGGGCGAGCAGTTTTTGCACCCACACGCATCGGTCGCCGCTCGCGCTGGTTTCGACAAAAAAGCCGACCGCTGAGCCACGCGCTTCGCGATCCCGACCCGAGACAGCAAATGCTAAAGTCAGTCGCGTGTCGCCCGAAGATCTCAAACAACTCAGGAAAGAGCTCTCGTGCACGGCCAAAGAGCTCGCGCTGACATTGGGCATCGAACCCAAGGAACTCGCGGCCTGGGAGGCCGGGGAGCTCTTTCCGACCAAGCGCTACGTCGGTGAGCTCGAAGCCTTGCGAAAGAAAGGCCCGTCAGCCATTCAGCGCGCGCCCAAGGGCAAAGCCGCCGCTGCGGCAAAGACCGGGATGGCGCGGCTGGCCGATCCCAAGCTTTGGGAGCTGGTGCGCAAGCTCGCCGAGCATCCTGCCTTGTTCGATCAGGTCAGCAAACTCGCCGAACCGTATCGCGACCCAAGCGCCCCCCAGTAACCCGTTTGCCCCCCTCGTGTCGGCTTATTTGTCTTCGGCCGGCTTGTCTTCGTCGGGCTCGTCCGATTCATCGTCGTCATCGTCGTCGTCGTCATCGTCGTCGTCATCGTCATCGTCGTCGTCGTCATCGTCGTCGTCGTCATCGTCGTCGTCATCATCGTCATCGTCCGACTCGTCGTCATCGTCCGACTCGTCGTCGTCGTCCGACTCGTCGTCGTCGTCCGATTCACTGGCGCCCTCGTCGCCGGATTGTGCGGGTTCGCCTTCGCCCTCCACCTCGGCGGCAGGCTCTTCGCTTTCCCCG
>Ga0134124_10000748_pt1 | contig 26138 bp, 18 predicted proteins | sample KB304_FD_96880 | JGI IMG/M metagenome (GOLD analysis project Ga0134124, IMG submission 96880) | Terrestrial soil microbial communities without Nitrogen fertilizer from Kellogg Biological Station, Michigan, USA - KB3-0-4 | ecosystem: Environmental > Terrestrial > Soil > Unclassified ... | reverse complement strand
GAGGTGTGCAGTGAGCAAAAAGACAATCATAATAGGAATTATCCTGGCACTGGCTCTGGGGGGCGGTTTTATCTATCGCTTCGCCCATCTCAAGAGTGGTGGCGGCGAGCATGCTGAACATAAGGAGGCCGGGCACAAGGAAGAAAAAGCCGGCGGTCATGATGAAGATAAAGAAAAGAAGGAAGGTCATGAAGGTCACGACGAACACGGGGAGTCGGGCAATGTCAAGATGACCGCCGAGGTACAGAAGCAAAACGGCGTGATTGTCGCTGCGGCAAAAAAACAGCGACTGGCAGGGGTCATCAGTGCCACTGGCAAGGTGGAGGCCAATGCCGACCGGATCGCCCATGTGTCGCCCCGCATCAGCGGCAAGATCGTTGCCGTCAAAGCTTCCCTGGGTGACAGCGTCGCCTCAGGTCAGACGCTGGTGACCCTGGATAGTGTCGAGCTGGGTGAAGCTCTCAACCGCTATCACCAATCGAGGACCAGGCTGGCCCTGGCTCAGTCCAATATGGAACGGATCAAGAACCTGGTGGAAAAGAAAATTGCGGCCCGCAAGGACATCTTTCAGGCGGAGACCGATTTCAAGACCGTCCAGACTGAGCTGCATACCGATGAAGAGCGTTTGTCACTGTATGGAGTCTCAACGTCCGACCTTAAAGGAGAAGACCACAAAAGGCCTCTGCTGCCTGTCAAGTCCCCGATCAACGGCATTATTACCGAGAAACACGCTATCGTCGGTGAGCTCTCCGATCCATCAAAAAGCCTTTACACCGTGGCCGATCTTTCCTCGGTCTGGGTGCTGGTTGATATCAACGAAAAGGATCTGACCAAGGTCCGCAAAGGGCAGGCTGCGATTGTTTCCGTCGGCGCCTTTCCGAACCTGAAAATGAAAGGTCGCATCACCTACATCGCCGATCTCGTGGATGAAGCGACCCGAACCGTCAAGGCGCGGATCGAAGTCGGCAATCCGGGGCGCAAGCTGAAGCCGGAGATGTTCGCAACCGTCGAATTGGCTCTGCCGGCCGATACGCCGCCGGTGCTGTCGGTTCCCGAAGATGCCATGCAGGAAGTGGAGGGGAAGAAGGTGCTTTTTGTGACGGACAACGGCACCGAGTTCGAACCACGCAAAGTGGAACTTGGCCGCGCTTCGGGCGGCATGACGGAGGTGGTTTCCGGCCTGAAGGAGGGCGAGCGCTATGCCGCCAAGGGATCGTTCCTGCTCAAGTCTGAGATGCAGAAGGGTGAACTGGGCGAGCACGGCCATTAAACGTAGGAACGGGGAACGAGGAACGAGGCACAGGAACTGGCAAAGGCTTTTCTCGCACCTCGATCCTCGGCCCTCGATCCCGGAGGTTTATATATGATCGATAAAATATTACAGTTCGCGCTCCAGCAGCGCCTGCTGATCATTCTGGCCACCGTCATCCTGATCGGCTCCGGCCTGTGGGCCATGAAAAAGCTGCCTGTAGATGCTTTCCCGGACGTGACCAACGTCCAGGTGCAGATTCTTACCCAGGCTGGCGGTATGGCCCCCACCGAGGTGGAAAAACTGGTCACGTTTCCCATTGAGACAACCATGGGGGGACTCCCCCGTCTGCACGAAATGCGCTCTCTTTCCAGGATCGGCCTGTCGGTGGTGACCATAGTTTTTGAGGACGGGGTAGACATCTACTTTGCCCGTCAGCAGGTCTTTGAACGGCTGCAGCAGGCCCGCGACCGCCTGCCCAAGGGGGTTGAACCCCAGATGGGGCCGGTTACCACGGGGCTGGGAGAGATCTATCAGTACATCCTGACTTCGGACAAATATGACGCCCGAGAGCTGCGCTCCATTCAGGACTGGCTCGTCCGGCCGATCCTGCGCACAGTCCCCGGCGTGACCGACGTCAACTCCTTCGGCGGCCAGGTGAAGCAGTACCAGGTGCTGCTCGATCCGGGGAAACTGAAGAGCCTCAACCTTACCATTCATGACGTCATGGAGGCGGTGGAAAAAAATAACGCCACCGTGGGAGCAGGTTACATCGAGCACCGTGAAGAGCAGTACATGGTGCGCGGCATCGGTCTGGCCCGCGGCGTGGAGGATCTGAAAGATATCGTGGTGAAGAGCACCGGCGGCACACCCATCCACCTGCACGACGTGGGGGAAGTCGCCATCGGTAACGAACCGCGCCAGGGGGTTACTACCTACGACGGCAAAGGTGAGACGGTGGCCGGCATCGTCATGATGCTGAAGGGCGCCTCAAGCCGAGAGGTAGTGGACGGCGTCACCACCAAGATCAAGACCATCGAGAAGGCGTTGCCCGAAGGGGTTAAGCTGATCCCCTACTACGACCGGACCGATCTGGTCTGGAAAACCATCCGTACTGTTACCACCAATCTGATTGAAGGTGGCCTGCTGGTGGTTGCCGTGCTGTTCTACTTCCTGGGGAATGTGCGGGGCGCGGTCATCGTTGCTCTGACAATCCCGCTCTCCATGCTTTTTTCCTTCCTGGGCATGCACTGGCTGGGGCTCTCAGCCAACCTGATGACCCTGGGAGCCATCGACTTCGGCATGATTGTGGACGGCAGCGTGGTCATGGTGGAGAACACCGTGCGGCACCTGTCCGAGCGCAAGGAGGGCGAAAACACCCGCCATGTCATATTTACCTCGGCCATGGAGGTGGCCCGGCCGATCCTCTTCGGGGTATTCATCATCATCATCGTCTATCTCCCCATTGTCACCCTGACCGACATGGAGGGGAAGATGTTTTCCCCCATGGCCTTTACGGTCGGGTTTGCCCTGCTGGGCTCGCTGATCCTGACCATGACCCTGGTGCCGACCCTCTGTTCGTTCCTTTTGAAGGGGAAGGTAGAGGAGAAGGATCCGTGGCTCCTCAGGCGCATTCGCGAGAACTATCTGCCGCTGCTGCAGCAGAGTCTGGACAACCCGAAAAAGACGCTGATCATCACCGGCGCTGCTTTGGCCGCCTCCCTGCTCCTGATTCCTTTCCTGGGAAGCGAGTTCCTCCCCACCCTCGACGAAGGAAGCATTACGGTGCAGTCCTTCCGGCTGCCCTCGGTGTCGGTGACCGACACGGTCAGAACCTCCGCAGCCGTTGAAAAGGTGATCAAATCGTTTCCGGAAGTGGAAATGGTTGTTGCCCGCGCCGGGCGGGCCGAAATCGCCTCTGACCCGATGGGGATCGACATCTCGGATATCTTCGTCAGTCTCAGGCCGCGGGGCGAATGGACAACGGCCAAAACCAAGGATGAACTGGTGGACAGGATGCGGGAGAGGCTGGAGAACATCCCCGGCATGACCTTTTCCTTCAGTCAACCGATTGCTCTGCGGGTGGATGAACTGATCTCGGGGGTCAAGTCCCAGATCGCCATCAAACTCTACGGCGAAGACATGGATATTCTCAAGGCCAGGGCCAACGAGATCGCCGAATTGGTCAAGAAGGTGGAAGGGTCTGCCGACGTGCAGGTGGAAAAGGTATCCGGCCTGGCCTACCTTCAGGTGGAGATCGACCGGGCCGCCATTGCCCGCTACGGCATCAACGTGGCCGACATCAACGAGGTACTTGAGCTGGCTTCGGGCGGCAAGGCGGTCTCGGAGCTGTTCGAGGGGCAGAAGCGCTTTGCCGTGGCGCTGCGCTTTCCGGTTGCGCTCTCGGACAATCCGGAAAAGTTTGGCGAACTGCTTATATCCGCTCCGGGCGGCGCACGTATCCCACTGAAGCAGCTGGCGCGGGTCAAAACCGAAGAGGGACCGGCCCAGATCTCCCGTGAAAACGGTTCCCGGCGGATCGTGGTGGAGTGCAACGTGACCGGCAGGGACATCGGCAGTTTCGTAGCTTCTGCCCAGAAAGCGTTGGATGCCGGGGTCAAGTTGCCTGCCGGATACTATCTGGACTGGGGGGGGCAGTTTGAAAACCAGCAGCGTGCCATGGCCCGGCTGGCGGTGATCCTCCCCATCTGCCTGGCGCTGATCTTCATTCTGCTCTTCTCCACCTTCAACAGCGTGAGACAGGCATTCCTGATCATCCTTAACGTCCCCTTCGCCCTGATCGGCGGTATCGTGGCGCTGTTCCTGCGCGGACTGCCGCTCTCCGTTTCCGGCGCCATAGGCTTCATCGCCCTGTTTGGTGTAGCGGTATTGAACGGCATTGTAATGGTTTCCTACTTCAACAAGCTACGCGAAGAGGGGCAGCCGCTGGACGAGGCCATTACGAACGGGGCTGCCATCCGTCTGCGGCCGGTGCTGATGACTGCCATGGTGGCGTCGCTCGGCTTTATTCCCATGGCGCTTTCCCACGGCACCGGCGCCGAGGTGCAGCGTCCATTGGCTACAGTCGTCATCGGCGGACTGATCACGTCCACATTGCTCACACTCGTAGTCCTGCCGACCCTGTATCGCTGGTGGGAAAAAAGAGCGGAGTTAAGAAACCAAATCACCTAAGTTACGTTGAAAACAGAAAGAAGAAGGAGGCAACATGAGAACACATATATTATTCGTCTTGATGGTTGTTGTGGCATCACTCACTGGGTGTGCAAGCAATCGTGACTTAATTGCAAAGACATCTCTTGCAACGAGAAATGATGTTTTTACCGAGATTTCAAGCCCGGAGGCTCCAGCTGGTAAGTCAATCGCGGATATCAGTTTTTCAGCGAAGAGTAACTCTTCACGCTTTATGTGGATCACAAATAAACATACTGATCCTCCTTACCGAGTGCATCTGAACATCGACGGACAGGCTACCGTGCTTGAAGCTGAACCGGTGCTGGAGGATAAGTCTCCGGTTGATCGAACTGTGCCTGAAAGCGGCACCGGCTGGAAATATCAGTTCCGCAAGCGGATTGCCCTTGCACCGGGTAAACATAACATGACGATTGCGCTCCCTGTTGATGATGTGATCGTGGAACGAGAGGTGGAATTGCGTTCCGGCATAAACTCTATTACCTTGATGCCGATCTACAATAAGAGAAATCTGCGACCGTACAAGGGTGAAAATTTCACTGCCGGGGTAAAAACATTGGACGTCATGGTTAAATGAACGCAAAGAAATTATGACCAGTGCTCCGGAAGGTAGGTGTTCTATAAAATCAAACTGTTATCGATAATTTGAAGCAGCGGTGTTGGTCCTTCGAAAGGTGAATACGGAGGCTTGGTATACCTTTCATTTGAACATCCGTTGTTTTGAGACTTGAGATACTAAGCCATATTAAACGCAAGGGGTTACAGTATCTTCCGATTTGACACCCGGGTTGTTGGCTTTATAATTTAAAAGCAGACTTGCATAAAGCGGTTTCAAATGGAGGTAACCATGAAACGTATGTCACGAATCTTTTGCACCCTGGCGCTGCTCTTTGCGGTGCTGGGAGGAGCGCAAGAAGCCGGCGCTGCGTTGTCGGCGGTCAGCCCGGCGTTGAACCCCGTTGCGGGGAATATCCCGACCTGGTACCAGGATCAGGGCGGGCTAGCGCTCCAGCCATGCCTCGACGTGGCACAGTGCGCCGTGGCTGCAGCGGCAGGGGTCTTTGATCCGGCAGCACCGGTTGTCTTTCCCACCAATTTCCCGCCGGAGTTCTTCTACTACAGCGCTACGACCCCTGCCGCTTTCACTGTCAACGGTGCAGGTGCGCTGGTTACCCAGGCCCTGGAGGCAACCTTTGTCGATGCGGCTGGCAATGTCGTCACCCCAAATACACTCGGGGCCAAGGGAAGCACCTTCCAGCGTATCCGCGTGCAGCTTGACTCAGCCCCGGCGGTCGGCACCTACACTCTGCAGCATTTCTGGGGAGAGTTCACCTTCAACTGCCCCACAGCCGGCGTCCGCTGCAGGTTCACCCGTGACATCCCGGCAGCGGCAGCCCCCCCCATCAACTTCAGCCTGGCCCTGGGGGCCGGCTTCGCGGACAGCATGAGCACATTCCCCCAGCAGACTGTTCCGGCGCCGCCGCTCGGCTTTGTCGGGGACGGTGTCTCTGAATCCGCCGTCACTCTCTCTCCCGGGACTGTGCGAAACGTCATTAACATCATCCCCCCTGCGCCATTGGCCACAGTTACCACTGACCGCTTTGTCGTGGTCGGCAAGAAGATCGGCATGGATGTAACGCCAACTCCCGTGGCGGATCTGGGGGGAGCCGTGGTGGCTGTCACGCCCACCCAGGTACCGGTTACCGTTACAAACCTGACCGGCGCGGCTATGACCCTTCTCGGGACCATACCGCCTGCACTCCAGATCACCGGGAAAGACGCCGCCGATTTCACCGTCGCACCGCCTGCGGCTGGGGCCAACAGCTGCATCAACGGCACGCTGCAGGCAGCGGCACCGAGCAACACCTGCACTGTCAACATCGTCTTCAAGCCCGTCGCCTCGACCGTGGCGGTTCGTACTGCAAAGTTGACCATCACTCCGGATGTCACCACGAACGCCCCCTCCACAAGCATCTCCCTCACCGGTGACGCCGAGTTCCCGATTACGGTGGAAGTGGAGGCCAATGGTGCCCTGAAGAAGGTGCTCGCCACCGGCAACGTTGCCGCCATCAGCGAAAACATCGACGCCGGCTCGATCCTCACCTATCTGCCTGTGCCCAATGACGTGGTGCCAAACGTCTCAAAATACCGGCCGCTCATCAGAGTGAACGGCCAAACTGTGAAGCCGGCTGCAGACGGCAGCTTCAGCATACCCGCCATCGGCGCCGCCCAGTCTGTGGACATCGACTTCATTCGGCCGGGTGACGTTGCCATCGTCCCGGCATCCGGCGTAGGCGACGGTCAGGTTACGATTGCCGACGCGCTGGAGGCGCTGAGGATTGTCACCGGACTGAACGCCGCACCTACTGACGCACAGAAGCTGGCGGCCGACGTGGGGCCGCTGGTCGGCGGCAAGCCAACGGATGATGGACTGATCGACGTCAGCGACGTTTTGACGATCCTCTGGCGGACACTTCAGCCGCCCGTCTGGTAACTCCAATTCAATATAGAGGTGGTGAACCATGAAAATAAGAACGTTCATTTTTGCTATTGCTGGAATTACTCTTCTGGGGCTTGCCGGTTGCGGCGGAGGCGGGGGCGGCGGCACACCTACGACCGTCGTCTCGGGCACGGCGTCTAAGGGGCTGGTGCGGAATGCCAAGGTGCAGGTCTTCTCGATTACGGCCCCCAATACCTTCAATCTTCTCAAGGACGGGGTCACTGATGCGAACGGCAACTACTCGCTCGATCTGGGGAGTTATACCGGCCCCGTAAAAGTCGAGGTGAGCGGCGGCGAATTCAAGGACGAGACAAACGGAGCTTTCACTCCGATGCTCTTTACCATCCGGGCGGTGATCGGCAACGTGGCGCTTGGCGGCAACAGCTTGATGGTTACCGGACTCACCGAAATTGCGGTGAAGAAGATCGAGGGCTCCGGCAACCAGTTCGATGCCGCTTCCATTGAGCAAGCCAACCGGACGGTCGCGAGCTTCTTCGGCGTTACCGACATAATCGGTTCTGCGCCCGCGGATGTCACGGTCGGCGGGGCTGGAGACACCAGCTACGGTCTGGCCCTTGCGTCGCTCATGCAGTACGCCAAACGCCCTGGAGGCGTGACCAAGGCATTCGACGATTTCAGTAAACTGTTAAACGGCAAGCTTGACCCGGGCAATCAGATCAACAATCAAACCCTGGCCGATCAGGTGGTTGCCGATTTTCTCGCGGACAAGAACACCTTTCTGGCCAATACGAACCAGAACAAGAGCGGCGTGACCGGTGTGACCAGCGCGACCACGGCAGAAGTCAAGCTGAAGACCGTCGGAACCCTGCCGGCCGGAACCAAGATCAATGCCCTCGAGCTTATCCTGAGTATGCCCCAGGGGGTTACCATTCCGGCAGGCCAGGACGGGTCCGTAGATGTCTCCTCCCCAACGGCCCCGGTAAAGGTCTCCGGGACTGTGGCCCAGGCCCTTGCCGGAACCCAGGCTGCCCTTCTGGCTGGTGGTACCAGGTTTGCCGCCGGCACGGCGACGGCCCCGAACAAACTCAAGCTGGTCTTCATTTTCAGCTCGGCCACAGGCTTCGACGTGGGGGAGTTCGCCACAATCACCTTCAACATCGCCCAGGGGACGGTGGTGACACCGGGCCATTTTATCCTCTCCGGCTTCAAGGCAGTCACTGTCGGAACGGATACCAGCTCTATCGGAGCACAGCTTGCGGGGATATCGGCCTCCGCCGCGGTTTCACTCAGATAGCGTCAACCGCCCGGATCAACCAAGCCAGCCGGTAAATGCAAAATGGGCTACAGTTTTTGAACTGTAGCCCATTGCTTTTACTGGAGCCGATTATCGGAATCGAACCGATGACCTCATCATTACGAGTGATGTGCTCTACCAACTGAGCTAAATCGGCACGATTCTTTTTTAACCAATTTTTGCCGCTACGTCAATCTCTCCTTAAGCCGAGTGATGTTTTTCCATCGCATCATCCATAACCTTGTAGGCGCAGAACTCGCCGCACATGGTGCAGGCGCCGTGATCCGCAACTCCGGACTCCGCACGGAGTTGCCGGGCCCGGTCCGGATCGAGGGCCAGGGCGAACTGACCTTCCCAGTCGAGCTTTTTGCGGCATTTAGCCATCGCGATATCCTTGTCGATGGCGCCTTTCACCCCTTTGACGATATCTCCGGCATGTGCGGCAATCCGCGAGGCAACTACGCCATCCCTTACATCCTGCACCGACGGGAGTTTCAGGTGTTCGGCCGGGGTGACATAGCAGAGGAAGTCGGCGCCGGCTGCTGCAGCGACGGTCCCGCCTATGGCACAGGTGATATGATCGTAACCGGGAGCGATGTCGGTCACCAGCGGGCCGAGGACGTAGAACGGCGCCCCGTGGCAGAGCCTTTTCTGCAGGAGGATGTTCGCCTCGATCTGGTTGAGCGGCATATGGCCGGGACCTTCGATCATCACCTGAACACCGGCATCCCATGCCCTCTGGGTAAGCTCTCCCAGCAGGATCAGCTCATGGATCTGTGCGCGGTCGGTCGCATCGGCAAGGCAGCCCGGACGGAAGCCGTCGCCGAGCGAGAGGGTCAGGTCGTACTCCCTGGATATCTCGATCAACTTGTCGAAATGCTCGAAGAGCGGGTTCTCGGCGTTGTTGTATGCCATCCACTCGATCGTGAAGGCGCCGCCGCGGGAAACGACATCCATGATCCGTCCTTCGTTCTTCATCCGCTCCACAGTGCTGCGCGTCACACCGCAGTGGACGGTTATGAAGTCCACACCGTCCTCGGCATGCTTGATGATGCCGGCAAACATCTCCTCCACGGTCATGTCGACGATCGCTTTCTTCCGCACCCTTACCGCATCCAGCGCCGCCTGATAAAGCGGAACCGAACCGATGCAGGCGTTGGTCTCTGCAATGATGGCGCGCCGTATCTCGTCGACCGGACCGCCGGTGGAGAGGTCCATGATCGCGTCGGCACCGTATTTCACGGCTGTCCGGGCCTTTTCAAGCTCTTTCGAGATATCGAGGTCGTCCGAAGACGAGCCTATGTTGGCATTCACCTTTGTCCGCAGCCCTTTGCCAACCGGGAGCGGTTTCCCGTTCAGATGCTTTATGTTGTGGCAGATGATGATGTTCCCTGCCGCGATCCCGTCACGGATGAACTCGGGGCTTACCCCTTCAGAGGCCGCAGCAGCCTGCATCTTCTCGGTAATGGTCCCCTGACGGGCGTAGTCGAGTTGTGTTGTTGCCATTTGGACTCCTTCTTGATAGGCGTGAACCGGGATCAGTAAAAGCCCCTACCAGTTCACAGTTCCCTGATCCCGCATTGCGTTTGCCGCCAAATAATGATTTACCGGTCCATGTCCCTTGCCAAGCGGAACGGCCAGTCTTATTGCGTCGGTTATGAACTGTTTCGCCTTTCCTACGGCTTCGGGCAGGGGATTCCCCTGCGCCAGAAAAGTTGCGATAGCTGCCGAGAGCGTGCAGCCGGTGCCGTGGGTGTTGGCCGTGTCGGTTCTCGGCGAGGCAAAGCGTGTGAGCGAATTGCTTTCGAACAGCAGGTCAACAGATTCTTCACCGCCTGAGTGCCCCCCCTTGATCAGGATATTGCGGGCACCTGCTCTCTGAAGCATTCGCGCGGCTTTCTGCATCTCCGCATCAGTGACAATCCTGAGCCCTGTCAGTGCCTCTGCTTCCGGAATGTTCGGCGTTAGAAGATAGGTCAAAGGCAGAAGCCTTTTTTTAAAGGCATCCACTGCGAGCCTGTCGAGCAGGTCCGCACCGCCCTTGGCGATCATTACCGGGTCTACGACCAGGATTCTCTTCCTGAAAGAGGATAAGCTTTCCGCAACAGCATGAACGATGTCAGCCGTAAAAAGCATCCCGGTTTTTACCACGTCAACCGGAATGTCCGAGAGGACCGCATCCATCTGTGCCGCTACAAAATCCGCCGGAGCCGGATGGATCCCGGTCACGCCGAGGGTGTTCTGTGCGGTAAGCGCGGTTATTGCCGTTGCCCCGTAGCTTCCGAGCAGGGTGATCGTTTTCAGGTCAGCCTGGATCCCTGCCCCTCCGCCTGAATCGCTCCCTGCAACAGTAAGAACTGTTCCGGCCGGCAGGTTTTTGCGTCTGTTGAAGAGAAGGCCGAGCTCTGCTGCCGCCAGCGATGGTTCATGGTGTGACATGACTGCCGAGATTACTGCAAGGGCATCTGCTCCCGCATCGATGACGGAAGAGGCGTTGTCCCTGCTGATCCCGCCGATTGCAACGATCGGCAGGGTGACCGCTTTTCGTGTTTCGACAAGCGATTCTATGCCGGCAAGACGGGAAATCTCCTTGCTGCCGGTCGGGAACATGGCGCCGAAGCCGATGTAATCGGCCCCGGCCGCATCGGCTGCCAGAGCCTCCTGCGGAGAGTGTGTCGAAATACCGATGAGTTTCTCTTCACCGATGATCCCGCGTGCTTCAACAGGGTCGCCGTCCTCCTGCCCGAGGTGCACTCCGTCGGCATCGAGCTCGCGGGCGAGTTGCGGGTCGTCGTTGACTATGAAGAGAGTGCCGGATCTGCGACAGAGTTCACGTAACTCCATTCCGAGCCGCTTTTTCTCTGCGGGCGCATGATTCTTTGAACGGAACTGGAGCACGTTCGCAGAGGGGAGCGCTTCTCTGACTCTCTCCAAAAGGTGCTCTCCCTGATCGGTTATCAGGTAGAGCCCGCATACTCTTTTTATTAGACCGGTTCTCGTCATCAGCCATATGCCCTGTGTCAGTTGATCAGCCAGCAAAATAAAAAGCCGTGACAAAGGATCACGGCTTCCAGAGAGATGATGTGCTGCTGGTCTTTTCTGGCCGCTTCCCTACGCCGGCGTTATCCGGATCAGGTGTTAGGGGTTCGAGGCAGTGCTCCTCATCTCAGTTCGTAAGAACTCCCCCAGCTGGCATGGTTGCGACAAATTAGACCATAACGGCCTGAAAGTCAACGGCTTTGGCACAAAAGCCGGCCGGTGCTACCAGTAGAGCTCTGTCCGGACAAACTCGGCAAGGTAGAACGCCAGACCGAAGGAAACGTGGAGTACGAGAGCCGCACCGCAGAAAAAAACCTTTGTCTTGTCAGCACGTTCAGAAAGGTTCAGCAATAGTTTCGCGGATGCTGCAAACAGAATGAACAAGGATACTTGTGCACTCCAGGTAAAGTTTCCCTGCAGCATTCGTGGACCCGATTCGGCAAGGAAGTAGGTATAGAAACAGCCGATTCCGAATGCGAGCCAGCCAAGCTGTATACCGGTATCCCTGGCCGCTTTCCGATAGTTGGTGCAAAAGACAGCCAGTGGAAAGAGCAGCGAGAGCAGCAGTTTCGGCAGGAGAAAAGCCGAATATGAACTCATGACAGCCAATGGAGCGAAGATAATGCCGCTGGTGCCGCTATAAACACCCTGAACCTGTTCGGTGCTGTATGTCATCCGGTATTGGAGAAGTAGAATGACAACCGCAGGTATGAAGATGGAGAAAAGATGAAACCTCCAGTCAAAGCGGCGCTTCAGGATGATCATGCCCGACAGGAAGATGGACAGCGCGGGAAGTATGACAATGGTGTAGCTCGGTTTTGCCACTGCCGCGACAACTGTCAGGATTGCAGACATGACAAGAGCAGTGACCGGCAGGCGGGTGTCGGATTCAAGTGATTTTACGATGTAGATGAAAGAGAGAAGTGCCAGAGGTTTCAACAGGAACATCGTGGGATTGTGAAACAGGTTTATGCCGATGTAGCCGAGATAAAGATGCCTGTCCAGGGGGAAGAGGATTGCGACGGGCGCCGCCAACAGCAGTGCGAGCGTCATCGGGAGCGCCACCCTGTACGACTCTTTTCCCGACAGAATGCATTTGGAAACTATTACTGCAGTTGCTGTCTCTGCCAGCAGCACAAGAACCACGGTGGCGTTGAATATACCGCCGGTAAGCGGAGAGAGCAGTATGGTGCCGGCCTGAAGCAGAAAGTGCGGCGTATTTACGGTCCCCGTCTTCAGCATATTGGCCGCTATGCCCATATGAACCTGAAAGTCATAGCCGGTTTCGGCAAGCCGCCGGATGACGGGCGCAAAGAGTGCTGTGACAACTGCAGCGGAGAGCAGATATGTCATGAAAGAGGTTTTTGTTCGTGGTGGTTGCATGAAACCTTCTAAATACTGAAAGATGTTACCGCTTCAATGACCCGGTTCTGGTCATCTTCGGCAAGGTCATTGTAAAAAGGGAGGCGCAGAAGTCGATCGCTGACATTTTCGGTGACCGGACAATCCCCTTTCTTCCCTCCCATTCTGAGTCCCATTTCCGAGAGATGCAGGGGAAGATAGTGAAATACACTCATTATGCCGCGCTCCTTGAGGTGTGCGATCAGCCTCTGTCTCGATTCAAGAGAAGGAAGGAGGATGTAAAACATATGAAAGGCCTGTTCGCATTTTTCCGGCACAACCGGCAGGCTGACGCCGTTATCTTTTGCCCAGACAGTGAGCCTCTGCTGATAAAGTTCCCAGAGAGATTTTCTCTTCACCTGAATTGTTTCCAGCGACTCCAACTGCGCAAGGAGAAATGCCGCAAGCAGGTCAGAGGGGAGATAGCTGGATCCGATATCCACCCAGGTGTACTTGTCTACCTGGCCGCGGAAGAAACGGCTCCGGTTGGTCCCCTTTTCCCGGATGATCTCGGCCCGCTCGATGTAGGACGGGTCATTGATCAGCAGTGCTCCGCCTTCACCGCAGTGCAGATTCTTGGTTTCATGGAAACTCTGGGTGGCCAGTGAACCAAAGGTGCCGAGCAGTTTTCCCCGGTACTTGCCGAAAAAACCATGGGCGTTGTCTTCTACCACCGCGATACCGTTGGCCGCGGCGAGAGAGAGGATGACGTCCATCTCACAACCGACACCGCCGTAGTGCACTGGAACAATTGCTCTGGTCTTGTGCGAAATCAGCCCTGAAAGGAGCTTTTCGTCCATGTTCAGGGTGTCAGGTCGGCTATCACAAAAAACCGGCTTTGCTCCCCGCAGCACGAACGCATTTACAGTTGATACAAATGTGAATGAGGGGACAATTACCTCGTCACCCGGTTGTATATCAAGGAGAATTGCTGCCATTTCAAGGGCGTGGGTGCAGGAAGTTGTAAGAAGTGCACGCGGGATACCGAGTTTTTGTTCGAGAAACATGTGGCAACGACGCGTAAAATTGCCATCGCCGGATATATGGCCGTTTCTGACCGCTTCGGCCATGTAGGCGTGTTCATTGCCGGCAAGATGAGGTTTGTTGAAGGGAATATTTAGCATTTCAGGTCCGTTTCAGGAGCGTCAGGCTGTAGATAACTGCGGCCTGATCGGTCATCAGTGCGGCAAGATGAGTCTCTCTTGTGAGAAAAGTTATAGCCATTGGATTCTCAGGCATCAATATCATCTAGAGCCCGTTATAGAAAAGTCCTTCCACGGAGGAGACTGCTGAAGTAATAAATACCTGAAACCAGATGCAATAGATAGATGACAACAACGGTACTCCTTTCTTTCCATGGTATGCCTGAATTGCCTTGCTGGAACCAGGAAAAAGACTCTTTCACACTGAAAAAATACAACAAAAAAAGGCTGATTACATAACCAATACCAAATGCTCCCTGGTCAAATTTCTGCTGTTCAGCAAGAAAAGCTGCCTGAAGAAATGCGACCATTGTAGTCATCCATGCCAGGATCAGGTACGGATTACGAGCGATTCTGTTTCTTGAAACGATCAGAACCGCCAGGGGGAACGCCAGGAGAAGCAGGTTCGAAATGATGATATTAGGGCTGTAAAGCTTCATGACCCCAAAGAATGTAAAAATGATTTTATCATGGAAATACGAGGCTGTGTCGGTGCTTTGATAAGTCCTGAAGTATTGATATGCGAGCATCGTAACAGATGGAGCGGCAAAGAGGAGAAGGGAGGGATATTGCCGATAATCCCCTCGTCGAAAGAGTAATACATATAAAAAAGCCGCCGGGAGAAAAACTATCACAAAGCTGGGCTTTGTTGCTGTAGAAAGGAGCAGAAGGGAACTGCTTGTTATCAGATAAGTCCTGTTTTTTTTGTCGGCAAGATCCAGTGAACGGACGAAAAAATAAAAAGCCGGTAAAGCTATGGGCTTGAGGAATAACATTGTGGGATTGTGCCATTTATTGGGGCTGAATGTTTCCACAGACATGTTGAAAAATGGCAAATAAATAGCAGTCACAAAGATGGTGGAGATAGCTGTAAGTAATATTAATGGATCTGATTTTTCCGCAAGTAATTTCTCGGCAACAAAAAGCGTTAAAATAACTGAACAGGTCAAGACTATCGGGGTCACATCCGCTATATGCATTCCGGTAATCAAAGAGAGGTAATATACGGTCATATGAAACACTGGATGAGGTATATAGTTATTGGAATTGGCAAAATCATTGATTATGGAGAAGTGGTCAGGAAGGTCGGATTGCAGCAGATTATATGATTCAAGACGAAACAGGTAATGGAATACAAAGGCAAGGCAGAGATATGCCGATATCTGAAAAACGGTCGAAATATGTTTGTGGGTTGAGAAATAATTGTTCATATCGGTTGTCCAGGCAAACTACTGTTGATCCGGTCAATCTCAGAAGTCATTTTTCATCTGCCATTTCCATCGCGCCTGAATATGGGACGATATTATCGATTTATCCATGGCATAACGCTTGACGATTGAACTGTTGTCGGCAGTGTTTCTTATCAATATCAAAGCGATCTCATCCTGGTAAATAAGGCTCCACCGATCATCTCCTAGTAACTGCAGCAGTAACGGGTATGCCTGGAGGCTGATAGAATCTGTGCCCGGAATTACCATGAAGTTTATCTGATAGTTTTCCAGGGTACTCTGCCAGCCGGCTCCGGCCAGAATACTGTTGTGAATCGGCAACAGTTCTTCAATCAGGGTCCTGCCGTCGATGAAGACAGGGTAGTCGGTGTAGCACATCAGATAACCACCCCAACCGATGTAGTTGAACATGTTGCCTTTCGGGGTAACTTCCCGCAGGAACCTGCTCGCCTCAGCAGGGAATGCCCGTTCTGACCTGAATTTGAGGGTGTTGTGATAGTCCGCTGTTGCGACAATCAAGAGCACTGCCAGCAGCGGCAGGAGCTTCAGGTATTTCTGCGGTGACCACCGGGGCAGGCTGCTGCAGACAAGCGGTGCGGTCATCATGAAGAACGGGATATATCTCGTGCCGTTGAGAGAGAGAGCCATCAGTGCGGATATTGCCAGAATCTGGGCTAACGGTACTCTTTTTATCCAAAAGGTCAGTGAGGCAAGTGCGGCGAGCAAAAAGAGCCAGTAGTACCAGTCAATGACGCCGTAGCGGAAAGCAAGGACGATGGGTGAAGTAAACTCGACAACGAGATTGGTGTAGCTTTTGGACAGGCTGAAGAACTCCCTGAACGCACCGTATCCATTCGGGTTTACTCCGCTTGCCAGGGCAGCAGCAGCCATGAGGAGCAGGGAAAAGCGGTTCAGCCTGATCGCTCCTTTTAAGGCCGCAGCAATATGAGCGGCGGCATAGAGGAGAATGACCACAATTCCCAGAATATACGAGCCGTGACAGTTGCTCCAGAGAAGCATCACCAGAGGAAAACAAACGGATATCCATAACGGCGGTCTTGACTCGTTGACAGTGCGGAGCTTCTCGAGCAGGAAAAGGAGCAGCGGCATACAGATAAACGCAAAGAGTTGCGGTCGTTCATTCGAGTAATTCTGCAGAACTTTGCCGGCGAGAATGACACCGCAGAAGGGCCATAAAGAGTTGCCAGCCAGTCTGCGTCCCCATGCGTAGAGAAAGATGAGTATGCCGGTATAGCAGAGAGAGCGGAACACGACTATGCCGGTTTCGCCAGCTTCTTTCCAGAGGCCGAAAAAAGCCAGTTGCCCAAGCCAGTACTGCTTGAGCAGAAAAGGAATGCGTTTTGATTCGGGGTTAAACGGGTTGACGTCTTTAACGGTAAAAGAAAACGGATCTGAGGCCGGGAGGGATTTGTGTTGCCATATCCACTCTCCGGTTTTTACATGCCAGAAAAAATCACCCTCTCCGACGGGTGTAGTGAACATCACTGCAACCCATGCAAAAAAGATGACGACAGCAATTCTGTTAAAGATGTCGAGAAGGTCTGAGCTGTCGGTTCTGAATGGATTCATGAGTTCATAACTGATTCGATGGATTGCTGATTCATCTCACTTTATTTGGCGGACTGTCGAGATTTATGAACAAAGCTCCGAAGCTGCCCGATTTTACCGGCTGCAGGCGCACCTTGCCGGCTATGTGACGATAAACCTCGGGCGGGATAATAACATAGGCCGATTTGAGAGGGTAGCTAATTCGATTCCAGTCCAGCACGCAGTTTATGCCGATCCCTGCCGGTAATCCGGCAAGAAATGGTTGACAGTCTTCAATCCCTATCAGGAGTGAGTTGCCCCAGGGAGAAGCGTCTTGCCGGAAGCGAAGTTCCGATCCGTAAGCAGCGCCGAAGGCGGCAGCAGCGCTCTTGTCGCCGGTAAAATGGCCTCTATGGAAGTCAGGGTATAGTTTTGCGAAGTTTTGGACAAAGGCAAATGAGAGAGCAATCAGGATATAAATCACAGTCGCCCTGTTACAGGCGATAAAGAGTGCCATGGAAAACAGCAGGTGCGGTGCAAAAATCCTGTAGGATCGCCAGTCGCCGATATCATAGAGAGAAATTACCAGAAGCAGAATGAGAAGTATGTTGCAGCAGTGAACCATTACTTCCTGTCTGCTCCGTTGATTTTTCGAATCGATAAAACGGATGCCGACTGTTCCGATCAATGCAACCAAAAGCTGGTAGCGGAGAACTATTTCGAGAGTTTCGTCACTTTTCCAGGAAAAAAAGTGTTGCAGATTGATGCAGATATGATCGTAAAAGAGGTTCAGGCCGGCAGCCGGTCGTGTTTTTATAACCGCTAGCAGGTTATTGACAAAATTATCAGGGTATGGCGCTGCGAGAAAAGTGAAGGTCAGTAGTGATAATGTCAGGCAAATCACACCGGCTGCAAGCGTGTTGACGGTTGTGGTAAAAGAGCGTCGAGCTGTTCCGGCCAGAAGTAACGGGATGAAAAGAATTCCCCAGGATGCCCGGAGTAGGGCTGCCAGGACAAGTACGATGGCGGTGATCATAAACGTATAGTTGGATTCCTGGCGTTTATCGATCAGGCGGTAGAAAAGACCGGCCAGTATGAGAGCCAGACTCATGTGCAGCGGTTCCTGCATCGTAGTCGGGAGATAAAGCAGTAGCGGCCAGAAAGTCAACAGCATCAGTGCTGTCATGAGCAACTGCTTCGCTCCAGGTTTTATCAGCTGGAGAAACAGAATTCCGGCGATGGTAAAGAGTGCAAGGTTAAACAGGGTTGCTGAAGCTTCGGTCCAGCCGGCGATCTTGCCGATTAATCCGTAAATGACCGGGAAGAAGGGCCCATGAGTGCCAAAGTGGGAAAATGAGGCAGGAGCGATCAACTCTTCTATGCTGTAGTACCCGCCGGCAAAGCCGAACCTGGTGAAAGTAAGGATCTGGTGCCAGTAATCAACCTCATCATTCCAGAATGGAATGTAGTCGGTCGGAGTGCAGCGGAAAAACAGGAAAACCAGCAGGCAGGTGGCTGCGGCAGGGGTTATGGAGACCAGGAGATTCAACAAAAGGCGGCGCATCCACTTCACTTGGGTGCACCGGTTTCGATTCCTCTGCCGTCAGTGCGAAACCACTTATGATACCAGAGCTGAAGCGAACTGGTGAGAAAACCGGTTTTCTGGTAGAGGCGTTGGGCTCCCAGGTTGCGTCCCTGTGTTACCACCTGAATGCGCGAAGTTCCCGCTGCCATGAACCAGCGTAGCGATTCGTTCAACAGGTGTCTCCCGAGCCCTTGTCCCTGACAACTGCTGCTAACCCCTACAAGACCGATCTGTCCGGTACCGTTATCCTGCAGATGACAGGAGAGGTAGCCGACAGCTCCTTCTCCGCAATCGACTACCAGTACGGCATCTGCATAGCCCTTACAGCTTTTCTCGATCCAGGTGGCGTACAGTTCGTCACATCGCTCCGAAGAAAAGCCTCCATCATGATAGAAACGGCTATCCCGGTGGTTTGCCGCGGCAATGAGGCGTAAAGCCGGAATATCGGCGACGTTTGCCAGGCGAACAGCAGGTGCTTCACTCTTCCAGGTCCCAGGATTTGCCGTAATCTGCCGTTCAAGAGTTACCCGGATGTCTACCAGATGAAAACCCTGCTCTTCGGCCTGTCTGATGGTTGCGCTATCTTCCGGGGCGACAAGGAAATAAAGGCAGTCGATCTGCTGTTCGCGGCAGGCTGCTGAAACTGCTGCCATGATTTCAGCCGTGAGCTGATTGATGGTAACTCGGGCAATGCGCAATCCAAAAAAATCGGAATCCCATTCCAGAAACTGTATTTGCTGTTCAATCTGCATATGGTCTCTCCTGGTCGGTAGATTCCTTAACTGTATAAGTGGGCCGTTCCATCATGCGAAAGTGCATTCTGGCCAGGTATTCGCCGATGATCCCGATGGCGAGGAGCTGCGCCCCGGAAAAGATGGAAATTATGGAGGCAAGAAAAGGGAAACCGGGGACACTGTAGCCTAGAAGCAGGTAGCGACCGACCACATAGACCAGTATCAGCAAACCCAATAGCGCGCAGGCAAATCCGAGAAAGCTTGCCACTTGCAGGGGGAGAACGCTGAAACCGGTCATCATATTGAAAGCATGGGTAAGGAGCTTCATGAAGGTATAGTTGGAGGTGCCACTGCTGCGGGGGGCGTGACGGACAGGCTGAGATGTGAAACGGGTTGCTCCCCAGGTGAGCAATACGTCAATGGAAACGAAGGGGCTCCGGTAGTCGGCAAAAGCGGCACGAACGTCTCTGGAGAAGACACGGAAGGCACTTATTTTCCGGGCGGTATCCGCCCCCATGGACCGTTGCAAAGCAATCTTGGTCATCTGGGAGGCAAGAGTCCTGAGAAATCCGTGTTCTTCTTTCTGGGGAGTTCCGTAGACCACATCGTAACCTTCCGCGAACTTTGTCAGCAGGCGAGGTATTTCCTCCGGCGGGTGCTGGAGATCGTCGTCCATCGTGACGATCAGTTCGCAACGGGCGACCCGGATACCGAGGAGCAGTGCGTTGTGCTGGCCGTAATTGCGCATCATGGTGAAACCGCGGACAGTCGGGTACTCTCTTGCCAGTCCCTTGATGACTTCCCAGCTATCATCCCGACTTCCGTCATTTACCAGGATTATTTCGAAGTCGGCCGCAATCCGGGGGAGAAATTCTGAAAGTTGGCTGACAAGTTCCGGCAGTATCTCGGAACTGTTGTAAACCGGGATTACGATAGAGAGGGATTTTGTCTGCTGAATGATATCCATGGCATTGATTTGATATGGTAATAGTTAGGAAAAGTCAATCGGGATTTTGCATGGTTGAGACTTCCGGCCAGCATCCGGTGCTTGAGTTTTGGAGTGCAAGAAATAGCCTTTACATCAAGAGAAGATAAGTGATAGAGAAAATAGTTCCGATTAGATTTTTTTGCAGGAGATTTATGTCCGACAGCAGACCGACATTTGCCGAGATAGATCTCGCGGCGCTGCGCTACAATTACGCCAGGATAAGAGAGGTCGTAAGCCGGGATTGCGGAGTGCTCGCAGTTGTCAAGGCGGACGCATACGGGCACGGGTTCATGGATGTCTCGCAGGAACTTGAGTCGCTTGGTGTCACAGCCTTTGGTGTGGCTTTTCTTGCCGAGGGGATCCAGCTCAGAAAAAGCGGCATTGACCGGACCGTCCTGATTCTGGGCGGAATCTATCCGGGGCAGGAGAAGAAGTGTGTCGGGTTCAACCTTTCGACAGCTGTTTTTGACATCAGCCAGGCAAAAGCGCTGGATCATGTTGCGGGCAGACTTTACCGGAAGGCGAAGATCCATGTAAAGATCGATACCGGGATGGGGCGGCTCGGGATACCCGCTGCAGATGCGCCGGAGTTTTTCAGCGAACTGCGGAAACTGGAGAACATCGAACTTGAAGGGATCTTTTCCCATTTTGCGTCTGCCGATGAACTGGACGATTCAGGCAGAGATTATACCGATAGCCAGTCAAAACGTTTCACGGGTGCGGTAAGGAGTGCAGAGGAGCTGGGCCTGAGCCCCCGCTATCGCCATATCGCCAACAGCGCAGCAGCCTTCGGGTTTGACCTGCCCGGCTGCAATCTGGTGCGGCCCGGCATTGCTCTTTACGGCTCGCTTCCTTCCCCGGATTTTTCAGAGTTGATGGATGTCAGGCCTGTCATGGCACTCAAGAGCAGGGTTGCGATGCTCAAGTGGGTCGGAACCGGCGCAAACATAAGCTACGCGAGGCGCTATGCCACAAAGGGACGGACCCGGGTGGCGAGCGTTCCGGTAGGATATGCGGACGGATACCGCCGATCACTCACCAATAAGGGGGAAGTACTGGTCAGAGGGATGCGCGCTCCGGTCATAGGAACGGTCTGCATGGACTGGATCATGATCGATGTGACCGATATACCCGATGTCGCAACCGGGGATGAGGTCGTGCTCATGGGGGCAGACGGCGCGGGTAACTGTGTCAGGGCAGAAGAGATAGCCGAGTGGTCCGGAACCATCCCTTATGAGGTCTTCTGCGGGATCAGCAAGAGGGTGCCGAGGGTTTATGTCCCCTGACGGAAGATATAAACCGTTTGCCTGCACAATCCTGGCATTGGTGGTGATCCTCCTTTACCTCAATACCCTCTCCGGCGGCTTTGTCTGGGATGACAACCTCTTTACGACGAACCAGGTCTACTGGGAGTTCGACTTCAAAAAAATCTTCTTTTCGCTCGCAAACGGACTTGAGTATCAGCCGGTCAGGGACCTCTCGTATCTTTTTGACATTTTCGTCTGGAGGGGAAGTCCTTTCGGGTTTCATCTGACCAATCTGCTGCTGTTTGTTGCTATTGTCATCCTGGCCTACAATACAGCTGAAAATCTCTACACTCCCTTGAAAGAACCTGAAGACATCCGCCCGCAATGGTTTGTCCCGCTGTTTGCCGCACTCCTCTTTGCGGTGCATCCGCTCAGAACCGAAGTCGTCGCCTGGGCGACGCAGCGGAACACGCTTCTGGCGACACTTTTTTTCATGCTGTCGTGTAACTTCTTTCTCCGGTATCTGGAAAAAGGCGGGAAGAAGGCGATCACCCTTTCACTCGGTTCTTTTTTTCTGGCAATACTGTCAAAAGCCACGGTAGTGATCCTGCCCCTGCTGCTCCTCTTTTTCCTGTTCTTGAGAAGAGGGGAAGAGTGGCGGCGGAAAGAATTCTGGCTGCCCCTTGCACCTTTCATCGCACTATCTGCGGCCGGAGTTCTGCTTCATGTCACGATTGCCAGAAAGACGGAGGTCATCTCTTCGGCTTATTACGGTACTTTGCAGGAGAGGCTCGCGACAGCTCTGCAGATTCCGCTCTTCTACCTGAAAAAGAGCCTGTTTCCTGTCGACATATCCGCCTTTTATGCCGAGAATTTCTCGTTGTCGCTCGGCTCTCCGAGAGTTCTGCTCTCGGCGCTCCTGCTTGCTGTCATGACAATTATCGCTTGGATGCTCCGGAGGAGATATCCCGAGATCCTTCTGGGAGGCGGGTGGTTTGTCATAACCCTGCTTCCTGTCTCCAACCTCCTTGCCACCAGCCCTGTCGTTGCCGATCGCTACCTCTTCCTTCCTTCCTTCGGGCTTGCGTTCACTGCAGCCACTTTGGTGAGCCGCATCCGTCTGCCGCTGAAATTTACGGTTCTCCTGTTGCTGCTGGTACTCTCGTTTTTCGCCCAGCTTACCTTTTCGCGAAACCGGATCTGGCATGACGATATAGCACTCTGGAATGATACTGCTCTACGTTCTCCCCGGGTTGCCGGAGTCTGGTTCAATCTCGGCAGCGCCTGGCACAAAACACCGCAGATTTCAATGGCGCTGGAATCCTATCTCCGGGCAGCACTGCTCGACCCGTCAGATATCAGGTCACTCGACAATGCCGCAGCGCTTTTTCCTGCAAGCCGCGGTTCAATCGATTCAAGGCGGGAACTGGTCAGATCCCTTGCAGAACAGCTCCCTCCTTACCCGGCCGGGCTTTCGCTGATCGGGTATACCAAGGGAGAGTGGCAGCACCCGGATGCTGCCGAAGAACTTTTTCTGAATCTTCTGGCCACGGACAATCAATCGACGTCCATCAGGTTTGCACTGGCAAATCTTTACCGCAAACTCGGTGCATTCGACCGGGCGACTGCCATATACTCGGAGCTGGCCGGCAGCGGCCTCGGGAGAGGTGAAGCGGAGTTCGGTCTTGCCGCCATTGCCGCAGCAAACGGCAATCGTCAGGAGCAGATGCGTCTGCTTGCCATTGCCGGAAATAAGGGGGGAGTTCCGCAGGAGCTCTTGCGAAAACTGGGGCAATGATCTGAATCTGCGACGGAGGGTGCCGTATCGAACGGAAACAGCCGGAGCGCATGGCCAAATGTTGCAATGATCGATAGTGCCGCTGATCTTCACCGCTGCTGAACAAACCCACCGGTGCCGCAAAAGCAGAGGCGTTGCAGTGAGAGACGGAACCCTCCGTCGCGGTTTCAAGGGCAAGCCAGTTCGTGCGCATAAATGATCTTTAAAGGGGGTGATCCTGTTGGCTGAAAAAGTACGTCTGACGCAGCTGGTCAAGGCTGCCGGTTGAGCCGCTAAACTGGGCCCGGCGGGCCTGGAGGAAATAATTGCGGGGATAGGCTCTTCAAGAGACCCGTCACTGCTGGTCGGGCCTGAGAGTTCGGATGATGCAGGAGTCTACAGGATCTCTCCCGAACTGGCGCTTGTCGAGACGGTCGATGTAATCACCCCCCTGGTGGACGATCCGTTCACCTTCGGCAGGATAGCTGCGACCAATGCCATATCGGATGTCTATGCAATGGGCGGGCGCCCTCTCACCGCGCTGAATCTGCTGTTCTTCCCGGCCTGTTCTCTGGCCAGGGAAATACTGGCGGAGATTATGCGCGGCGGCAGTCAGGCAATGAATGAAGCCGGAGTGTGCCTTGCAGGAGGGCATACGGTCGAGGATGACGAACTCAAGTATGGACTTGCCGTTACCGGACTTATCGATCCGGAGCGGATAGTCAGGAACAATACTCCCCGTATCGGAGACCGGCTGATCCTGACCAAGCCGCTTGGCAGCGGCATCATCTCTACCGCCATAAAGGGGGAGATGGCCTCCGACGAGCAGGTACGCGAAGCAGTGGGATGGATGACGGGCATGAACAGGCGTGCTTCGGAGTTGATGCTGCAGTGTGGAGCTTCTGCTGCAACCGATGTCACAGGCTTCGGTCTGATCGGCCATGCCTGCGAAATGGCTGGCTTGAGGGATGTCACGCTTTGTCTTGAGATCGAAGGGATCCGGCTGATGAGCGGCGTTGCGGATCTGGTCGCCGAAGGGATGGTTCCGGCAGGTGCTTACCGTAACCGGGACCATTTCGGCCGGAACATCTCCGGACTGCCGGCTTCTGCTGACAGGCTCCTTCCTCTCTTCGACCCGCAGACCTCCGGCGGATTGCTGATCTCGCTGCCGCCGGAAGGTGCTGAGAGCTTTCTCAGGATTTCTTCGAAAGAGGGTCTGTTTGCCGCTGCCATAGGTTCGGTTCAGCCGAGAGGGGAGAGCGCTGTTGCTGTCATCTGAAAGAGTTGCAATAGCGATAGACCTCGGCACGACTACTATCGCAGCTGCCCTGATAAATCTGCCCGGCGGTGAGATCCTCGCAAGGAGCGGGAGCCTTAATCCGCAGAGAGTCCATGGTCTGGATGTCGTATCACGACTTGAGTACGCCATCCGGTCTCCTGAAAACCTGAAAGAGCTTCAGGATCTTGTCAACAAAGAGCTCTCAAGGATGACCGGAGAGCTGCTTGTGGCGGCAGGAGTTGCCTCGAGTGCCGCTGAAATAGTTGCGATTGCCGGCAATCCGACCATGAGCCACCTGCTGCTTGGGCTGCCGGTCGAGTCGATTGCCCACCCCCCGTACCGGCCCAAAGTGACAGGATCTCGCCGGCTTGACACGCTGGAGCTCGGCTGGCCTGTCAGTGCTCCGGTTTACGTTTTTCCTTCTCCGGGCGGGTTTGTCGGCGGCGACACAATAGCATTCCTTTACGGACTGGGTTTCCCCGATCCCCGGTCCCCGAACCTCGATCCTGCCCTTTTCCTCGACCTCGGCACGAACGGCGAGATCGCCCTGCTGTCGGGAGGAAAGCTTTATGCGACCTCTGCCGCTGCCGGACCGGCCTTTGAAGGCGGGAATCTCTCCTGCGGCATGGCGGCGCTCCCCGGTGCGATCTTCTCTGTCCGGCAGAAAGAGGGGCGGCTTGTCACTGCTTCTGTTGCAGATGCCCATCCGGTAGGGCTTTGCGGCTCCGGAGTGATCGATGCGGTGACGCTGCTTCTTGAAGAAGGGTTGATGGATGATACCGGCCGTCTACTGGACCCTTCCGAGATATCCTCCCCTCTGGGAAGCAGGATTCTGGAAAAGGGCGGTGAGCTCCATTTCCTGATCTACCGTGATGCCGGAAGTTTCGTGTCGCTTACACAGGGGGATATCCGGCAGATTCAGCTTGCCAAGGGAGCGGTTCGGGCAGGTATGGAGGTGCTTCTTGACAAGGCCGGGCTTACCGGAGACTCTCTGCAGGAGGTAGTCCTTACCGGCTCATTCGGAGCATCCCTTTCGTTCGAGAGCCTGAAAACTATTGGTGTTCTGACTCAAAACATGGTAAAAATTTCGCGGTTTGTAAGGGAAGGGGCGCTGTCAGGAGTTATCCGCTCGCTCCTCTCCCCTGACCCGGGTCCGCAGATAGAGAGACTTTCATCAGCTCTCAGGATTATCCCGCTTTCCGGGACCCCGCTTTTCGAGCAATATTTTATGGCACATATCAATTTCGCATCATAACCAAAGGAGTAGATACAATGGCAAAAATAACACGCGCACTGGTCAGCGTATCGGACAAGACCGGGGTAATCGAATTTTCGAAAGAGCTTTCACGTTACGGGATCGAGATACTGTCTACCGGCGGGACCGCAAAGCTGTTGCGCGAAGCCGGATTGACCGTCAAGGATGTTTCCGACTTTACCGGTTTCCCCGAGATGCTGGACGGAAGGGTGAAGACTCTTCATCCCAAGGTCCACGGCGGCCTTCTGGGCATGCGGGGGAATCCGGAGCATGTCGAGACCATGAAGAAGCACGGGATCGAGCCGATCGATATGGTAGTCGTGAACCTCTACCCGTTCGAGGCTACCGTTGCCAAACCGGACTGCACCCTTGAGGATGCAATTGAGAACATAGACATAGGCGGACCGACCATGCTCCGCTCCGCTGCCAAGAACAACGCCGACGTGACCGTTCTGGTCGACTGCGCAGATTACCGGGCTGTTCTTGAAGAGATGGCCGCAACCGGCGGTTCCGTGAGCAAAGGTACGAATTTCCGCCTTGCGGTAAAAGTCTACCAGCATACTGCCGCGTATGACGGTGCCATATCAAACTGGCTCGGCACAAGGCTCGGCGAGGGGGTAGACAGGTTCCCCGCGACGCT
>Ga0134124_10000747_pt1 | contig 26144 bp, 16 predicted proteins | sample KB304_FD_96880 | JGI IMG/M metagenome (GOLD analysis project Ga0134124, IMG submission 96880) | Terrestrial soil microbial communities without Nitrogen fertilizer from Kellogg Biological Station, Michigan, USA - KB3-0-4 | ecosystem: Environmental > Terrestrial > Soil > Unclassified ... | reverse complement strand
CGCTACAGTGCGCCAGGCCTGTACGGGGACCGCGCCAGGCTGGACCTGGATGAGGGGACGGGGGCCCCAGTTACGCGCACCCGTGGCTCGGTCCTGCCCGAGCTCTCCTCGCTCCCGCGGAAACAACGCTTGATTGTGCTGTCGGTAGGCGGGGCACTGTTGGCAGTGCTAGGGTTTTTGGTAATCGCGAGTCTCCGCAGTCCCCCTTCAGTCTCGGTTGCCGCAACTCGACCCTCGGCAACACCGGCAATCGTGGTAACGCCCGTCCCATCGACTACCAAGCTGCAACCCCCACCGATCATCCTCGATCCGTCTTCGCTCCCACTCGAGGAAGAAAAGAAGAAGAAGCCGGGAGTTGGCGCTGCGCCCGTGGCGCCCGCCGCGCGCCCTGCTAGCGGCCCCCGCGACTATGGCATTTGAGGTCGGGGGCGATGACAAGAAAACTCTCGTTTTGGTCGGGTCTCAGCGTTTGTTTGTTTTGGGTGGGGACGAGTTGGGCCGAACCGAGTGCCGCGGATCGGGCCACGGCACGCTCGCTCGCGGGGGAAGGCTATCAGGCCTTGCAAGACAAGGACTACGCCACCGCCGCTGATCGCTTCAGCCGTGCCGATGCGCTCGTTCACGCGCCAACCTTGATGATCGACTGGGCGCGCTCGCTCGTAGGACTCGGGAAGTTGGTCGAGGCTCAAGAGCGATACGAACAGATCGTTCGTGAAGGGGTCGAGCCGAAAGCGCCGAAGTCCTGGCAGCGTGCGCTCTCTGACGCGGGAGCGGAACTCAGCCAGCTGAAGCCACGGCTGGCCTGGATCACCATCTCGGTCTCGGGAGGCGAAGGCGCACACGTGACGATCGACGGCGTGGAAGTGCCGCCCGCGGCAATCGGCGTACGTCGCGCGGTGAACCCCGGTTCGTTGCACGTGAGCGTCGAAGCCAAAGGCTTTCTGAGCCAACGGCAAGCGCTCGACTTGCGCGAAGGGGCAGAAGGCGCAGTCGAGTTCAAGCTCCAGCCCGACCCTGACGCGCAGCAGGCTCCGCCCGTCGCCGCACCGGCGCTCGCCTCGGTTCCCGTCAAGCCGCACAATCCCACTCCGATGTACGTGGCGTTCGGTGCTTCCGCCGCGGGTTTGGCGGTGGGCTTGGTCAGCGGCGGACTGTTCCTCAGCAAGCGCTCCGAGCTGCAGGGCGTTTGCAATTCGGATGGCAAGTGTCAGTCGTCGCACAGCGACACGTTGAGCCAATACAACACCTTCGGGACCATTTCGGCGATTGGTTACGGCGTTGCCGTCGCGGGGGCGGGGGTCGGGTTGACGCTGTGGCTGATCAACCGTGATACGGGGGCGGCGACGCCTGCAAAGGCGGTCTTGGTTCACCCCTACGTCGGACTCGGCAGCGTAGGTGCCGTGGGGAGCTTCTGATGAATCGTCTCGGAAGGCTACTGCCGTCGTTTGCTCTGCTCTGCTCGCTGCTGATCACTCTGGTCGGGTGTCAGAAGCTGTTCAGTGAATTCACGATCGACGATAGTGCGTTCATTCCGCCGCCAATCATCGTCACGCCGAGCAAGGGGCTCTTCACGACCGAGTGGGGAGGGCAAGCGAGATTCACGATCGTACTCGAGCACCAGCCCACGGCGGACGTCACCGTCGCGCTGTCGAGCAGCAATACCAACGAGGGTATCGTTTCCCCCGCCAGTGTGATCTTCAACAAGGATGATTGGAAAGCCCCACAAGTCGTCACCGTCACGGGCGTCGACGACACCGTCGCGGACCCAAACAAAAAGTACAAGATCATCACCGCGCCAGCCGTCAGTGAGGACCCGTCCTACAACGGCAAGAACGCGCTTGATTTGGAGCTGGTGAACGTCGACAACGAGACCGCGGGCATCACCGTCGTGCCTCGGGCGGGGCTCGTGACCAGTGAAGACGGTGCCCAAGACACGTTCACGGTGGTGGTCAATTCGCCGCCCAGCGCCGACGTCACCATCGACCTGACGAGTGACACACCCAGCGAAGGCGTGGTCAGTCCTGCGAGCTTGCTGTTCACCCCGGTGAACTGGATGGCCCCACAGCTGGTGACCGTCACGGGTGTGGATGACGACGCCAAAGACGCCGAACACAAATACAAAATCACCGTCACGAGCAAGAGTGACGACCCGAACTACGCGCACGTTCAGCCGGTCACCGTCGATGTGACCAACGACGACAACGAGTCTGCGCGCGTGAAGGTCGCGCTCGTCAGTGGGGTCGACCCGAGCGACTCGCACTTGCTCCGCACCAGTGAGAATCTGGACACTGCGACGTTCACGGTCGCATTGAGTGCCCCGCCGAAGGGGGACGTGACGATCCCAGTATCGAGCGACACGCCGAGTGAGGGTACGGTGAGTCCGGAGTCGCTCAAGTTCACGGTCGACAATTGGAGCGCGCCACAACTCGTGACCGTGACTGGCGTCGACGACGACGGAACAGCTGACGGCGATCAGCCGTACCTGGTCGTGCTCGGGACTCCGGTGACCGATGATCCGGACTACGCGGCCTTGGAGCGCACCGAGGTGCCGGTGCGCAACGACGACAACGAAAAGCCCGGGTTCACTCTGGCGCTGCTCTCGGGCATCGATCCAAACGACCGGAACAAGCTGGTGACGAGTGAAGATCGGACGACCGCCACCTTCTCGCTCGCGCTCAAGTCGAGGCCTTCGGGCACGGTCACCGTCAGCATCGTCAGTGGCATGCCGACGGAAGCCGAGGTTTCGCCGCGCCTGCTCACGTTCACGACAGACAACTGGAAGTCGCCACAGGTCGTGAGCGTGACCGGGCTCGACGACGAAATTCAGGACGGCAACCCGCTCTTCTACGTGACGACGGCGGTCGTCAGAACCGAAGATCCTGGTTACGCGCTCGATCCCCCCGACGTTCAGGTGACCAACCAGGACAATGACAGCGCGGGAGTGACGGTCGCTCTGGTGAAGGGCATCGACCCCCTCAATTCGAACAAGCTGGTCACGGAAGAAAAGGGAACCACTGCGACGTTCACCGTCGCGCTCAAGTCACAGCCGACCGCGGACGTGACCATCAGCCTCAGCAACAACAACCTGAAGGAAGGTTCGCTGTGGACGTCCTCGTTGACGTTCACGTCGGAGAACTACCGCGCTCCTCAGACGGTCACGATTGCGGGCGTGGACGACAAGATTTTCGACGGCAATCAGCCGTACACGATCACCATCGGACCGGCGAAGAGCGACGACCCGAACTACGACGCCAAGTTCATGTCGCAGGTGCAGGTCACCAACCTCGACGACGATACCGCCGATTTCATCGTGAATCCGCTCACCGGTCTGTCCACCTCGGAGGACGGGACGAGCGCCTCGTTTACGATCCGCCTCCAGTCACAGCCGACCGCCGACGTCAAAATCGGCATTTCCAGCAGTAATTCGGGCGAGGGCAAGCCGAGCGTGAACAGCGTCACGTTTACCGCCGCAAACTGGAACGCCAATCAAACCGTCACCGTGACTGGCCAGGACGATGACGGCGCGCAGGATGGCAGCCCGAGCTACAAGATCCAACTGGCTGCCGCCGAAAGCGCTGACCCGAACTACAACGGCAAAGATCCGCCCGACGTCACCCTGACGAACATCGACAACGACACTGCCGGGTTCAACGTCATGCCCACCTCGGGCCTGTCGACGAGTGAAGGCGGCGGCAAGGCCACGTTCACCATCGCGCTCAGGTCGAAGCCGGTCAACTCGACCAGTCCGGGCTCGAGCGTGACGGTGAAATTCACGCTCACGAGCAGCAAGCCCGGCGAAGGCTACGTCAGCCCGACGACTTTGATCTTCACGGATGCGAATTGGCGCTCGGCCCAGACCGTGACCGTGACCGGAGTCGACGATGAGATCGCCGATGGCCCGCAGCCGTATCTGATCACCATGAGCCTCGCCCAGAGTCTCGACCAGAACTACAACAATCACAAGCCGAGTGACGTGTCGGTCAGCAACAGCGACGACGACAGCGCGAAGTTGGTGATCACGCCCATCCCCAGCCAAACACCGCTGCAGACCAGCGAGAAAGCGGTCAAGGCCACCTTCTCCGTGGCTCTGAACTCGTTGCCGACCGACGACGTCACCTTCACGCTGACCAGCCTGGACTTGACCGAGGGAACCGTTTCGCCGCCCACGCTCAAGTTCACCTCGACGAACGGCAAGACGGCACAAATGGTCACGGTGACGGGCGTCAACGACGATCTGGCCGATGGGGATCAGCAGTACGCCGTGCGTCTGAGCAACGGTGCCAGCTCGGATCCGAATTACAACGGCAAATTCGGCCTTGATTTGCCGTTCATCAACGTCGACGACGACATCGCCAATGTCAACTTGCTCGGAGCTTCTGGTCTCCACACCAGCGAGTTGAAACCTGGGACTGCCACCTTCAGGGTAGTGCTCAATTCGCAGCCCACCGCCAGCGTGGGCATCGCGCTCAGCAGTAACAACACGCTCGAAGGCACGGTTTCGCCGCCGATGCTGACGTTCACGACCAGTAACTGGTCTACCGCGCAGACCGTGACCATCAGCGGCGTGGACGACCTGGTTGCCGATGGCCCACAGAGCTATCGAGTCTTGCTTGCCAACGCGGTCTCGGACGATCCCAAATACAGCGGCAAGTTTGCCAGCTACGTGGAAGTACAGAACGACGACGACGATCAGGTCGGCTACGACGTGAGCACCCCGTCAGGCACACAGACCAGCGAAAATGGAGCGCAGGTAGTCACCTTCAGCGTCAAGCTCACGTCGAAGCCCGCAGACGCGACGACGGTGACGCTCGGGCTGAAAACCTTCACGCCGCCGAACGACAACGTGAAGGAAGGCGCGGTGTCGCCCAGCTCGTTGGTGTTCACGACCGATGACTGGAACATGCCCCACCCGGTGACGGTCACCGGGGTCGACGACAAGAAAGCGGACGGCAACGTCGCCTATCAAATCATCTTCATGGCCGACATGATGTACGGCGCGCTCGCTCCGCCCGCGATCTCGCTCACGAACGTCAACGATGACGTGCTTGGGGTGCAGGTCAATTCCGCGGTGTGTGCGACCAATCCCGGCACGACCGCAACCTTCACCATCAACTTGACCTCGCAACCGACCGCGAACGTCATCATCGCGTTGAGTAGCGACGTTGCGACCGCGGGCACGGTCTCCCCGGAATCCGTCACTTTTACGCCTACCGGGACCGGCGCCTGGGACGTCCCGCAGACGGTGACCGTGACTGGCCAACCCGGCGCGACCGGCACGATCACGCCCTACAACATCATCACCGCCGACGCATCGGCGCCCGGCGAGACGACCGGCTACAACGGCTACGCCATGATCGCCGACGTGATGTGCACGAACACGGTTCCTTGAAGCCCCGCGTGAGCGTGAGCGGTTCAGCCTTGGTCCGCGCGGGCGCCCGGCCCGGGCGCTGCCGTGCGGCGAACGCGAACGAAGGGCGAGGAGGATGCGCTCGGCGCATTGGCAATCGAGCAAGCGGGCGCCCTGTGCGTGAAGCGCTGCGCGAATCGACTCAGTAAATCGGCCGTGGCGTCCCCACGGTAGACGCTGAATTGATCGAAATCCGGGTACTGACCGCCGTGCTCGCTATCGCGTCCGACGAGCAGCCAGAACATGGTCGCGTTTCCGCCGTGCGAGAGCACGCGTTCGTTCCACGCGGAATAGCTTCTCAGCCGCGAGGGCAGGCCCTCGCTGACTCGACCCAGCTCGTCTCGTGTCACCTTCAAACCGTATTCTTCCAGCACGGTCGGCTTGCCGAGCTCGCGGGCGACGCGCAAGTGATCGTCGATCCAACGCTCGCTCCAACCAAAGCCCGTGCCCCACGTGTCTGGGTACAGGTGAAACGTGCCGTAGTCGATGTTCGGCAGCGCGGTCAGCGCGGGGTGATTGACGCCATTGTCAGCGTGGTAGGTCCAATGCTCGCTGTCTCCGTCGAGAAACCCTTCGTCGCCGACCGCGACCAAGTGATTGCTGTCGAGCGACTTGAGATAGCTCGACATCTCGTGCGCCCAGCGCGTGAGTGTCTGACTCGGGGTACCGCTCGTTCCGCGCGGCTCGTTGGCGAGCTCCCAGCCGAAGATCGTCGGATCGTCGCGATAGGCGAGGTGGCTGAGCCCGTTGACGTGTGACGTCAGGTGAAAGAGCCATGATTTGTAGGCCTGACGAACGCGCGGGTCGCGATAGAAGTCCGAATGCGCGGAGAGCCCGTACCAAGCGAGGTATTGGTCCATCCCGCCGAACTCGTGCCAATTGTTGGTCAAGACCAGCACGAGTTTGATGCCCATTCGTCCCGCTTTGGCCAGCGCGTAGTCGAGCCCGCCGAGGCCGGTCGGGCCGTCATTGAAGATCGCGTGCTGCCCGACGGGATCCCAGCCCTGGAACCAAAATCCGCCTTTCGTGCCGTCGCCGTCGACACTACGCACGCGGCCGTCCAGCGAGCCGCGGTCGATGAAGGCCCAAGTTCGCACGACTCGGACGCCCATCGCGCGCGCGCCTTCGAGCACGTCGTCGACCATCGGCCGAGGCGCATAGGAGAGGTAGTAGTTGTTCGCGCCCGCGAAGCACAACGGCTGCCCTTCCAGTTCGAAGTTCGTGCTTGGATGACGGCTGAGGTCGAAGCTGACGGTTGCGTGGCTGCTGGCACAGCCAGCGCTCGCGCAGCACGCAAGCAGCGTGAACCACGCCTGCCAGTTCGGGGCAGCTTTCAACGCGCGGCGCCTTGCTTCGCGTTCGCGCGTCGTCCGAGACCACAGCCGAACATGAACACCACGCACGCGGCCAGAGCCCAAGCGCGATACCCGGAAAATGCGGGAAAAGGTCCGGCCGCCGGGCAGATGTCGAGCGGAAGAACCGGCTCGGCGATGCACAAGTTGAGCCCCTGCGGGAGCCCGAAGGCCGGGCTCGACGCATCGCCGAACAGCGCGAGCAAATCGCCGCTCGCGTCACACAATAAGCCAGCGGTGGCAGACACGGCAGCCGTGAGCACCGCGCACAGCGTGGCCAATACCCCGTCGTGCGACACTGCTCCGCCATCGACCGGATAGCCGAGCGCGACCAAGAGCAGACCCAGAAACGCCAGCCGGACGCGCCGCGCACAGAGCGCGTCGAGCGAGCGCTGCCAGAGTTGGGTGACCGGCCGGGGCAGGCTCTTTTTGAGATCTCGAAGCTCAACGACGAATGTCATCTGGTTTCGGCTCCGCCTTGCTGAACGCAAGGCACAAAAGCGAAACGCCCTTACCGGAGACCGGAAGGGCGTTCGCCAAACGATGCGATGTGACCCTTCCGCTACACGACCACCTTTTCCGTCTTCCAGCTGACGGCGCAAAGCGAGCTGTTGAGCTCGTGATGCAAGGTGGGGGACATCATCGCGGGAAGTGATGGTACGTCCCCGCGAGCGCGGTTGTCAACGCGTGCGAACGCCTTCAACGCGGTCTGCCCGGCGTTCAGGAAACCTGCTACGAAACGGGTGATACGAGTCGGAAACACGACTGAAAGCGTCGTGATCCCCGGGGCGGCGTTAGGTCGTGCTCAGTTCTGGGATTGGTTGGGTTCGCATGGCGGGCGCGGTTCAATGGCCGGCCGCACACGGAAAGCTCATGAAGTTCGACGTTTACGACCCTCAAAACGGCCCATTCTACGACGAGACATTCGCGGCCCCGGGCGTGCCACGCCCAGGCTTCGAACCGCTCGTCAACGGCATCAACGCACTCGAGAACGGTTCGCTCTTGATGCGTCAGGCCGCGGCCGAGCGAGCGCTGCTCAGCATGGGCATCACCTTCACCCTATACGGGGAAGGCGGCAGTTCCGAGCGCATCTTCCCCTTCGACGTCATCCCGCGGGTGGTTGGAGCCAAGGAGTGGGAGCGCATCGATCGCGGTCTGCGCCAGCGCATCGAAGCGCTCAACTTGTTTCTATGTGACGTGTATGGCGACCAGAAGATCCTGAAGGACAAAGTCGTCCCGGAAGAGCTGGTCAAGACCTGCCCAGACTTTCGCCCGCAATGCATCGGAATGAAGCCGCCGCGTGGCATTTGGTGCCACATCGTCGGCACCGATCTGGTGCGCGACAAGAACGGCGAGTTCTACGTTCTGGAAGACAACCTGCGCTGCCCGTCCGGCGTCAGCTACGTGCTGGAGAACCGCGCGATTTTGAAGCGCACGTTCCCGCGCGTGCTCGAACAGATGTCGATTCGCCCGGTCGACGACTATCCGCTCAGGTTGCTGGAGACCCTCCGCTATTTGGCTTCGGATCGGCGTGACGACCCGCAGGTCGTCGTACTCACGCCGGGCCGCTTCAACAGCGCTTATTACGAGCACGCATTCCTCGCGCAGCAGATGGGTGTGGAGCTCGTCGAACCGCAAGATTTGGTCGTGCGCGAGGGCTACGTGCAGATGCGCACCACCGAAGGCTTCAAGCGTGTGGACGTGATCTACCGCCGGGTCGGGGATGATTTCTTGGATCCGCTGGTTTTCCGGCCTGAATCACTGCTAGGCATCCCAGGTGTGATGGAGGTGTTCTTGAACGGCCGCGTGGCGCTGGCGAATGCGCCGGGTACCGGTGTCGCCGACGACAAAGCCATCTACCGCTACGTCGAGCGGATCATCAAATATTACCTCGACGAAGACGCGATCATCCCGAACGTGCCCACGTACGTGTGCAGCGACGAGAAGGATCGCAGCTATGTGCTCGAACACTTGCCGGAGCTGGTCGTCAAAGCCACCGACGGGGCGGGCGGCTACGGCATGTTGATCGGTCCGCATTCCACGCCGGAGGAACAGCTGGACTTCGCCGGGCGCATCAACAAGAATCCGCGCGGTTACATTGCTCAGCCGACGCTGTCTCTGTCGCGTGTACCCACGATTATCGGTGACCAGTTCGAGAGTCGGCATGTCGATTTGCGCCCGTACGTGCTCTACGGCGAGGACATTTACGTGCAACCGGGAGGTCTGACGCGGGTCGCGCTCAAGAAAGGTTCCCTGGTCGTGAATTCGTCCCAGGGCGGTGGCAGCAAAGACACGTGGGTGCTGTCCAACGACAGCGGCAGTCAGTCTCAATCGCAGTCTCAGGCTTGAGCTTTCGCCCGCGCGCAGAAGCTCTGTTCTCAGGCGACACCTAGTAATTTTCGATTTCGAACTAAACAAGACAAACGATGCTGAGCCGAGTTGCCGATGCCATTTACTGGTCGAGTCGCTACGTCGAACGCGCCGAGAACGTCGCGCGCTTCATCGACGTAAACATGAACCTTTTGCTCGATTCCCCGATCGAGCAAAAGAGTGGCTGGGACAGCCTGGTCATGATTACGGGCGACCATGATCTATTCGCCAAGCGGTTTGGTAAGGCCACGCCGCAAGCGGTCACGCAATTTCTGACCTTCGACCGCGAGTATCCGAACTCGATCGCATCCAGCGTGGCATCGGCGCGTGAAAACGCGCGCACGGTGCGCGACATCATCTCGCGCGAGATGTGGCAGGAGCTGAACGAGTTTTACCTGATGGTGAATCAGGCGGCGAGGCCGGACGTCAACCCGGAGGACCTGAATGATTTTTATGGTCGAGTGAAGCGCGCCGGGATCTACTTCGAGGGCGTGACGGATGCGACGCTGTCGCGCGGTGAAGCCTGGCACTTCGCGCGTCTGGGGCGGATGTTGGAGCGTGCCGACAAAACCTCGCGCATCCTGGACGTGAAGTATTTTCTGCTCTTGCCCGCGGGCAGCGGGGTAGGCACCACGGTCGACCAGCTCGGTTGGACGGCGTTGCTCAATTCGGCCAGCGCGCTGCAGATGTATCGCCAGCTGTTTCACGTCACTTCGCCCGCGAACGTGACCAGCTTCTTGCTGTTGAATCAGAGCTTCCCGCGCGCCATCTCGTATTGCGTTCGCGAAGCGCAAGAGAGCCTGCACGCGGTGATGCGATCGCCCATCGGTACTTATCAGTGCGAAGCCGAGCGCTTGCTCGGTCAACTGCGCGCGCGCCTGGACTACGCAACGATTGATGACGTCATGGCAGAAGGGCTACACGAATACGTGGACGGCCTGCAGGGGGCGATCAATGACATTGGGACTGCAATCCACAAGCAATTCTTCGAGGTCTGAGTAGCCGTGGCCATTCGAATCGCACTTCATCACAAGACTAGCTACGACTACGAGCGACCGGTGTCGCTCGGGCCGCAGGTCATTCGCCTGCGTCCGGCGCCGCACAACCGCACGCCGATCCATAGCTATTCGTTGGACATTCAGCCGCCCGGCCACTTTCTGAACTGGCAGCAAGATCCGCAAGGCAATTACTTGGCGCGCGTGGTCTTTCCGGAAAAGACCAAGCATTTCAGCGTGACGGTCGATATCGTCGCGGACCTCGAGTCGTACAATCCGTTCGACTTCTTCTTGGAGCCGAGCGCGGAGCAGTCGCCGTTTTCTTACGACAAGGTGCTCGAGCACGAGCTCCAACCGTACTTTGCCAAGGTCCCCGCCGGTCCTCATTTCGAAGAGTTGATGAAGGGTATCGACCGCACCGAACGGCGCACGGTCGACTTTTTGATCGACGTGAATCGCGCCGTCTACGAAGCCGTCAAATACATCGTTCGTCTCGAGCCGGGCGTGCAGACGCCTGAAGAAACGCTCGAAATCGGCAAGGGCTCGTGCCGTGACTCGAGCTGGCTCTTGGTTCGAGTGCTGCGCGAGCTCGGCATCGCCGCCCGCTTCGTCTCGGGCTACTTGGTGCAGTTGGTTGCCGACGAAAAGCCGGTCGTCGGTCCCACCGGCCCCTCCGCGGACTTCACCGATCTCCACGCCTGGTGCGAGGCATACGTACCAGGTGCCGGTTGGATTGGCCTCGATCCCACTTCAGGCCTGCTGACGGCTGAAGGACACATCCCGTTGGCCGTGAGCCCGGACCCGTTGTCTGCCGCGCCGATCGAGGGTGGTGTCGAGAAAGCAGAGACCGATTTCGATTTCGCGATGTCGGTCGAACGCGTGATCGACGTCCCGCGCGTCACCAAACCGTACAGCGAGGAGCAGTGGCAAGCGATCCTCGACCTCGGTAACGAAGTCGATTTGCAGCTCGAAGCACAGGACGTCCGGCTGACGATGGGCGGCGAGCCGACGTTCGTGAGCGCGCTCGAACCCGACGCGCCGGAGTGGAACGTGGCCGCGCTCGGCGGTCAGAAGCTGCCCACGGCCGATCGGCTCCTGCGCCGCCTGCAGGCCTTGTGGCAACCCGGTTCGATGCTGCATCACGGCCAGGGCAAGTGGTATCCCGGTGAACAGCTCCCGCGCTGGGCGCTCGGCTGCTTCTTCCGCAAGGACGGCGTCGCCGTCTGGGAAGACCCCAAGCTTTTCGCGCAAGAGTCCGCGCCGCCGGGCCACCAGATCGAACACGCCGAAATCTTCGTCAAGCACCTGATTGAGCTGCTCGGCTTGAAGAAAAACGGCCTGATGCCCGCCTATGAAGACGCTTTCTACTACCTGTGGCGAGAGCGCCGACTACCGGGCAACGTAGATCCGCTCAAGAGCAACCTGGCAGACCCGATTGAACGCGCGCGCATCGCGCGGGTTTTCCGACAAGACTTGGGCAGCATCGTCGGTTACGCGCTGCCGCTTGCCTACGTGGGCGGCTGGGTTTCCGGTAGTTGGTTCTTGCGTGAAGAGCACCTGTTCTTGATGCCGGGTGACTCGGCGATGGGCCTTCGCCTGCCGCTCGACTCGCTCCCGTGGATGGCGCGCGGCGATTCCGACACCGAACCGGAGCGCGATCCGTTTGCCGAGCGCGGCCCGTTGCCGACGGCGTATCGTTTTCCTCCGTCGCCCCCGACCGCGCGTGCCACGGTGCGCCGTCCGCAGCGGCCTGGCTTTCCGAACGAATTCAGCAATGCGGATCCGCATCTCAAGCCGCTGCCGTTCGAGTCGGCGACGGGCATCACGCGCACGGCCCTGTGCGTCGAGCCGCGTGGCGGCATCTTGCATGTGTTCATGCCGCCCATTCCGATGCTCGAGAACTACCTCGAGCTGGTCGCGGCTATCGAGCAAACCGCCAAAGATCTGAGCTTTCCGATCCAAATCGAAGGCTACGAGCCGCCGAACGACCCGCGCCTCGGCGTATTCCGTCTGACGCCCGATCCGGGCGTGATCGAAGTGAACGTACCCCCGGTCAAGAATTGGCAAGAGCTCGTCGCGCAGACCGAGAGTCTGTACGGCGCGGCACGTGCAGAACACCTGACCGCCGAAAAGTTCGAGCTCGATGGCGCTCACATCTGCTCCGGCGGTGGCAATCACATGGTGATGGGCGGCGCGACGTCCGCCGACAGCCCGTTTTTGCGTCGACCGGACCTGCTCGCGAGCCTGGTCGCGTATTGGAACAACCACCCGTCGCTGTCCTATCTGTTCTCCGGGCGTTTCATCGGTCCGACCTCGCAAGCACCGCGCGTAGACGAGGCCCGGAACGACTCGGTGTACGAGCTCGAAGTTGCCTTTCGGGAGCTGCCCGAGGTGGGTGGTTACACGCCGCCTTGGTTGGTCGATCGCATTTTCCGCCACTTGCTCACCGACGTGACGGGCAACACCCACCGTTCGGAATTTTGCATCGACAAGCTGTATTCGCCAGACGGTTCGGCCGGGCGCCTCGGTCTGCTCGAGCTGCGCGCGTTCGAGATGCCGCCGCACTACCGCATGTCGAGCGTGCAACAGCTGCTGTTGCGCTCGCTGCTGTCGGCGTTCTGGGAGCGTCCGTACCGCGCGCCCCTCGTAAAGTGGGGCACGCTGCTGCATGATCGCTTCCTGCTGCCGCATTTCGTGCGTCAAGATTTTGCCGACGTGATGAGCGATCTGCGTGAGCGCGGTTACGAATTCGACGATGAATGGTTCCGCCCCCACTACGAGTTCCGCTTTCCGTTCTATGGGCGTGTCGCCAAAGACGCGATCTTGATGGAGATCCGCGGTGCGCTCGAACCCTGGAACGTGCTCGGCGAAGAAAGCGGTGGCGGCGGTCAAGCTCGCTACGTCGATTCGTCTTTGGAACGCCTGCAGGTGCGGGCTCTCGGTCTCACCGAGGGACGCCACATGATCACGGTCAACGGCTACCCTGTGCCGCTCCAGCCGACCGGGGTATCAGGGGAGGGCGTGTGCGGCGTGCGCTACCGCGCGTGGCAGCCCCCTTCCTGCCTGCACCCGACTATCGGCATTCACGGCCCGTTACACATCGACATCTACGACAGCTGGAATCAGCGGGCGATCTCGGGCTGCACCTACCACGTCGTTCACCCCGGAGGACGCGCCAACGAGGTGAGGCCGGTCAACGCTCCGGCCGCGGAGAGCCGACGAATTGCCCGCTTCGACCACATCGGTCACGTTCCGGGGCGTTTCGCGGTGAGACAGCCCAAGCTCGACCCGCACTTTCCGTTCACTCTCGATTTGCGCCGCATGCCGTGACAGGCGTGACATCCAGGCCGAGTCTCGCGTATGACAATGCGTGGTGGCTGTCGATTCTTGGCCGTACCTCGGCTCACCAAACGCGATCGAGCGACATGTGACCGCGTTTGACGAATTTCGCGATGCAAGCGGTGCGTTGCGTGCGCATCAAAGCTTGCTGGAGCGCTTTCTTGCGGAGCGCTCGCCGACGGAGCTCGACCAACTGCAGAAGTCGGTTCGTTGGCGCATCACCGAACAAGAGGTCACGTTCAACATCCTAGGCGTCCCTGAGGGGACGAACCGACCTTGGCACCTGGACGTGCTGCCCTACCTGGTCGAGCGCAACGAGTGGCTGGCGCTGTGTCGCGGGCTGCGTCAGCGCGCGCGCCTTTTGAACGAGATCATCGCTGACTGTTACGGCCCTCAACGCCTCGTTCGTGAGGGGCTGCTGCCCGCCGAGCTGGTGCTGGGCCACCCCGATTTCCTGCGCGCTTGTCATGGCTGGGAACCGGTCGGTCGACATCGGCTCCACCTGTACGCGGTGGACTTGGGGCGCGATCCGAACGGCAGGTTCACGATCTATTCGGATCGGACGCAGGCTCCGACCGGCGCGGGCTATGCGCTCGAGAATCGGCTGGTCATGGGCCGCACCTTGCCCGACCTCTTCCGCGACTACCGCGTCGAGCGCATCGCCGGCTTCTTCGCAAAGATGCGGCGCACGGTGGAGAGCTTGGCACCGAAAGTGAACGGCGGGCAGCCGCGCGTGTTACTGCTCTCCGCAGGCGCGCGCGACGAAAGCTCGTTCGAACACGCGTATCTCGCGCGTTACCTCGGCTACGAGCTGGTCGAGGGTCGAGACCTGACGGTTCGCGACAACGTCGTTTATCTGAAAACGCTGTCGGGTCTGAGGCGCGTGGACGTCCTGCTGCGACGCGTCGGTGACGCCTGGTGTGATGCGTTGGCCTTGCGCGGCGGCTCGATGCAGGGCGTCGCGGGGCTCGTCTCGGCCGCGCGTGCCGGCAATGTCGGGCTGGCCAACCCGCTCGGCTCGGTCATCACCGAGATGCCTGCGTTGAAAGCCTATTTGCCGGGCTTGGCCCGCGCGGTCTTGGGTGAAGACCTGATGGTCGAATCCGTACCGACCTTCTGGTGCGGTGATGCGTCGTCGCTGTCGCTGGTGCTCGGCTCGTTGAATGACATGGTGATCAAGCCCGCCTTCGGCGATCGCCGCGGTGATCCGTTCGTGCCCGCGCAAATGGACGAAAAGGCCCGCGCGCAATTGCTCGAGCGACTCAAGGCGCACCCCGGCGATTTCGTGGCCGAGCGTTGGGGCGGCCTTTCGACGGTGCCCGTTTGGGGAGCGAATGGAGTGGTGCAGGGCGGTCTCGCGTGGCGCGCGTTCTTGTGCCGTGATGGCGACGACTACGACGTGATGCCGGGCGGCCTGGCGCGCATCAATGAGTCGCCGGACGGCCTGTTCCTCGCGATTCGCAGCAACGCCGTGAGCAAGGACGTTTGGGTGCCGTCGGCCGCAGGCAGCGCTGAACCGGCCTTGCCATCGATGCCGGATCACCGCGTCGATTTGAAGCGCGGTGGTCTGGATTTGCCGAGCCGCTTGCTCGACGACATTTATTGGCTGGGTCGTTACGTCGAGCGCTGTGACTGTACCGCGCGCCTGGCGCGCGCAGGGATCGAACGTGCCACGCTCGAAGCTGCACCGGACGCGCCGCTCGCGTTGGGTGCCATTTTGGATGCGCTGCAGCGCTCCGGGGTAACGCCCGCAGCGTCAGACGCCAAAAGCGAGGCGCGCGCCGGTGCGCCGAACACTCCCGCAGAAGCCATGCTTCTGGGCGTCCTGTTCGACGCCGAGTCGCCAAACAACCTTCGCGGCATCTTGCGTCGAGTGCACGAGCTCACCCTGGGTGTGCGCAGCCGCCTGTCGCGTGACGCCTGGCATGTCCTACGCCGGCTGTCGAACTCGATCGAATCGCTACCGAGCACAACCCCCGAAAAGCTCGGCAACGCAGTCGATTTGCTGGATCAGATCTTGATCACGCTGGCGGCCGTCAGCGGAACCACGCTCGACAACATGGTCAGGAGTCACGCCTGGGCGTTCTTGGACATGGGGCGGCGGGTCGAGCGCGGCGCGCTGTCACTAGTACAATTGCAAGCTTTGCTGCCGCCTGGCGCGTCGCGGGTTCACATGGAAGCACTGCTCGAGGTTGCCGACAGTCTGCTCACCTATCGGGCGCGCTACCTGAGCACTCTGCAAGTCGCGCCCGTCGTGGATTTGCTGCTCACGGACACCTCGAACCCGCGCTCGGTCGCGTTCCAGGTGGAAGCGCTGATGGACCACTTCAAGCGCCTGCAGATCCACAGCGACGTCACGCGTACCCGCGCCGAGCGCCGCTTGATCTCGCTGCAAAGCACGCTGCTCACCGCGGACATCGAGCAAGCCTGTGCCGGTGACGGCTCTGGTCTGCGACAGCTGCTCGAGGAATCAGCCACGCTCTTGTGGCAATTCTCCGATGAAGTGGGTCACACGTTCTTCTCGCACCTCGCCTCCTCGCGCGCCGTCTCACCGCCGGTGTGGATCAACGAGGATTTGGAAGCAAAATGAGGATGTTCAGCGTCAGTCACTCGACGCGCTACGAGTACGAGAGCCCCGTGGTGCACGCCCACCACATTGCGCACTTGGCGCCGCGCCCGCTGCAGTTTCAGCGAGTCTCCGGCTACTCGCTCGACGTCTCACCCGAGCCGTCGAGCCTGTACGAAGAGCACGACTACTTCGGCAATCGCGCGCATTACATCGAAATCTTGAGCGAACACGAGGCGCTGGTCGTGACCGCGAAGACGTACATCGGGCTTCGCGAACGCGACACGCCAGAAGGACTCGCCGCGCGTGTGACGTGGGAGGATGCCGCGGAGCGTATGGCCGCAGATCGCGGCCTGGTGGAGGTCAGCGAATACCGTTTCGACTCGCCGCTGGTGCGCGCGCACTCCTTGCTCGCGGCATACGCCGCGCCCTCGTTCGCGCCTAGGCGCCCGCTGGTAGACGCAGTGTTGGCATTCAATCGGCAAATCTTCGAAGAGTTCACGTACGATCCGCGCGCGACCGATCTCAGTACCCCGCTCGCGCAGGTGCTGCGCGACAAGCGCGGTGTGTGTCAAGATTTTGCGCACGTGGCGGTTGGCGCCCTGCGCTCGCTCGGGCTCGCGGCTCGCTATGTCTCGGGCTACCTGGAGACCGATCCGCCGGTCGATCGCCCGCGACTCGTCGGCGCTGATGCGTCGCACGCCTGGGCTTCCGTGTACATCCCGGGCTTCGGCTGGTTCGATTTCGATCCGACCAACGCGGTCATCCCCGAGACGCGTCACGTCACCGTCGGTTGGGGACGGGATTTCAGCGACGTGAGTCCGCTCAAAGGCGTGGTCCTCGGCGGAGGCGCGCACAGCATCGAGGTCGCCGTGGACGTCGAGGCTCTCGGCTGACTTGCTTCGCGCCCCAGTGCCGAAAGCCCGGGGGCTCTGCCGTCACTTCAGTTTCACGAATTTGGACAGCAAGCGGATGTACGCGACCTGATAGCCGTCGCTGTTTTCGGTAACCGCCCAGGAATTGAGCGGCCAACTGGTGTTGAAATCCTTGTACGACTTCTGCGCTGGCTGACCGAGCGGCGGTGACAGCGGCTCGGAATCGCAGCGCAGTCCCGAGCAGTTGCTCGGGCAGCAACCATCTACTGCGTAGCTCGGGTTGGGGCCACCCGTCAAAAAGCCGGGTGCCGGCCCGTACTTGGAGACGCCGACCTTCTCCCACAGGGCGCTGCCGTGCGAAAACCAAGTATGAAAGAACGTGCTGACGGAGGCCGCTGCGCCGTACTCGCCCATGTTCGACAGGTAAACGAGACCGAGCGGATTCACGCCGTGGAGGTAGTGAATGTAGCGCTCCGCAGCCTTGCGTGAGTCGAGGTCTTTGCTCGGGTCGACGCCGAAACTCAGCATGTCGTAAAACATCGACCCCTGATTGGACTTCGTGCTGTTGCTACCCCACGTGTAGTCTTTCATGTACGCCAAGTAGGGGTCGACGTTGCCAGCGTGCGCCTTGAAGTTGTCGTTGCCGTTCATGCCCGTGGAGTAGGCATTCAGGATGGCGGTCTTCACTGCCGGCGTCGCGCCGTCGAGCCGCGTGTAATAGAGCAGTGCCAACTGCGTCGAGGGCTCCCATGGGGCAGCGTAGTTGTTGGCGACCAAATGCGCGCTTTGGTAGTGCGCGTCGAACCAGCTGTGAAATTGGTCATCCTTCGTCAGCTGGTACAGGTAGACCGAGCCTTCGAGCTTCATCATCGAGCGCCCGTAGTCGTCGGTTTCTTGCTGACCGGCGCCTAGACCCGCACTGCCAGACGCCGAATCGTTGTTCTTGAAGGCGACACTCGGGTTGGCTTCCGCCCAAGCCCAGGCTTTGAGGGCGCGGCTCTGCAAATCGCTCGTGTAAGCGCTCAGCTCCGCCTTGCCCAGCGAACCGAGGACCACGGCTCCGAGCGCGTAGGCCGCGGCGGTGCTGGAGGTCGCGGACGTGCTCGCAGGACCGTAGTAGCTCGGATCTTTGGCTGCAGAAGGCGGGCTTGCGCTCGCTTCACCGACGATGCTCAGCACGGAGCCGTCGTCGTTCTGCAGTCGGGTCAAATAATCCAGCCCCCACTTGGCCTCGTCGAGTACGTCCGGGACACCGTTTCCGGACTCGGGAATGCCGTAGTCGTCACTCCAAGCGCTCGTGTTTTCGAGGTAGGCATGTAGCAACGAGACCACGTAGCTCGCGGTCCAATTGGTGTATTTGTTGTAGTCGCCGGCGTCGTACCAACCGCCCCACAGGTCCTTGGCGCTGCTCGCGTCGTTCTTGCTGGCGAATGCGCGACATTCGTGATCTTGCCCGGCGCCGACGTGAGACGCCGTGTCGGCCCATTGCGCGCCTGCCCACTTCGCGTCCTTCGCTTGGCCAATTCGTTGGTAGAAGAAGGTGCGCACGGCCTGTTTGAGGACGTCTCGGTACACCGTGTCCGATATCTCGAACAGGTCCGAGCGGGCGCTGTGATCTGCGTCGAGCACGTAGTACGTGCCGGGCTGCGTGATTTTCGAGAAGTCGAACCACCAAGCTTTGTCGCCCGAGCTTGGGTCGGTTGCGCCCCCATTCCAGGGCATTACCGCTGCGGTCAGCGCCGTCATGCCGGTCCGCGCGTCAATCAGCGAAAAGCTCGCGGAGGGGGTGAATGCGTCGTCGCCGTCGAAACCCTTCTGCGGGTCGCGCACCACGGCGATCTTCTCCGAATCAGGCAAATATCCGAACTGATCGACGACGATGAACTTGCTCAACGTGGCTTGCGGTGGGTCGATTGACCCCGCTCCGCCGGTGGCCGTCGTGGCGGTTCCGGCGGTTCCGGCCGCTCCCGCAGTTGCGGCCGCATCGCTGCCCGCCGCTGCGGCGCTCGCGCCAGCTGTGGCACTCGCGCCAGCCGCGGCACCCGCACCGGCTGTGGCGTTCGCGCCGGGCCCGCTGCCCGATTGATTGGAATGGCACGCGGCAGTTGCCGCGACACTGAAGCTGAGTAAGGCGATGATTGAGCGGGGAAGGATGGGCTTTCGGAGCATGGTTCGATTCAGGGCAGCGAAGGCGTTTCAGATCGAGGAAATCTCGAAATGCTAGCGTGACGCTTTTGGATCGGCGAGTCTTGTGAAAAATCGCCACGTTGATTGGAAAATGGGCTTACGGAGGGCTCCGCCGCCCGCACGCCGTCGCCCCCGCCGTCGCCGCGCCGTCGCCTGCGGCGGCTCGGCCGTAGTATAAAGTTTCCCATCATGCCGGTTCGCAGAGTTTCGATCGCGGAAGCAATGGATAGTAGTGGCGTCGCCTTCGGAACGAGCGGCGCGCGCGGTCTCGTCAGCGCCATGACGGACGAGGTTTGTTACACCTACACGCGCGGCTTCCTTCAGTACCTCGAGCGGGAGGGTGAAATTCAACGCGGTGGACGCGTGGCCGTTGCAGGAGACCTTCGTTCCAGCACCCCACGCATCATGCGGGCCGTGATGAAGGCAATCGCCGATCACGGCAGTGTGCCAGTGACGGGTGGACGCGTGCCCACGCCGGCCCTCGCGTTGTACGGATTCGCGCAGAAGATCCCCTCGATCATGGTCACGGGCAGTCACATCCCGGACGATCGCAACGGCATCAAGTTCTATCGCCCCAAGAGCGAGTTGCTCAAGCGCGACGAACCCGGCATGAAGGAGCAAGTCGTCGAGCTTCCGCCCGATTTCGATGCGAAGGGAGCGACCTTGCCCAGTGCGCAACGCATCGAACCCAGCGTTTTGCCCGAGATCGAACGGCGCTACGTGCAGCGCTATTTCGAAGCGTTCGGTGAAGGGGCTCTCCGCGGTGCTCGAATCGGCTTGTTCGAGCACTCGGCAGTGGGTCGCGATCTGTTCTTCGAGGTACTGACCGGACTTGGCGCCGAGGTCACGCGCCTGGGGCGCTCGGAAGCGTTCATTCCCGTCGATACCGAGGCCATTCGCCCGGAAGACGTCACCTCGGCGGCGCGCTGGGCGACGGAGCACGAGTTCGACACGATCGTTTCGACCGACGGCGACAGTGACCGTCCGCTCGTCAGCGACGAGCGCGGCAAGTGGTTGCGAGGCGACGTCGCCGGCATTCTCACGGCGAAATTCCTCAACGCGACGTTCGTCGCGGCGCCCGTGAGTTGCAACACGGCGGTCGAGAAATGCGGCGCGTTTCGGCGCGTGGTGCGCACGCGGATCGGCTCTCCGTACGTCATCGAGGCCATGAATGGCGCACTCGGGGGCGCGGAAAAGGTCGTCGGCTACGAAGCCAATGGCGGGTTTCTCACGGCGACTGATTTCAGCCTGGCGGGGCCACTGCCCGCCCTGCCGACGCGCGACGCGATCTTGGTCCCGCTGGCGGTGCTGCTCAGCGCTCGCGCGCAACGCACCAGCATTTCACGCTTGCTGCAGACCTTGCCGCAACGCTTCACCGCGAGCGATCGTCTGGAAGATTTTCCGACCGCGCTGTCCAAAGAGCGCCTCGGCGCGTTGGCTCAAGGCGGCGCCGAAGCGATCGCCGCAGCATTTCCAGCATTCGGAGCGGTGGTCGACGTATCCACGGTCGATGGCCTGCGGGTGACCTTTGCGTCGGACGAGGTCGTGCATTTGCGCGCTTCGGGCAACGCTCCGGAACTCCGTTGTTATACCGAGGCCGCCAGTGAGGCCCGCTCGCTCGAGCTGAACGAAGAGGCGTTGACGGTGCTACGCGGCTGGCGCTGAGCGAAAGGCATCAGCCGTCGTCGGTGACGGCCGCACTGCCCACTCACCACGCGGGCCGCCCGAAGCGCGTGACGAATCCGCGGTGCGAATCGAGCGCTGAATCATCGGTCGTGGCCAGCACCTGTGGCCGGTGTCCGCTCTGAAATTCGAGCACCGTGATCGTGCGCTCGCTCGCAATGAAGCGCGCACGCCAATCCTTGACGGCGACCACGTAGCCCGAACCGTCCTTGCGAATGCGGCGAAACGCTTGCGGCTCGGGCCCGAGTCGCAGCACGGTCACGAAACGTTCGGCAAGGTCGACCGAGAAACCAGAGCTGAGGAAGTCCAGCTGTTCGGTGGCCAGCGGCGAAAACTCGACCGCGTAGTCCGGCTGCGGATCGCTCGGCGCTTCCAGCCAGCCGCTGCTGGCGTCGGGCACGCTATCCGTGTACGCGATGTACGGCTTCAAATCGAGCACAGGCGAGCCATCCAAAATGTCGAGGTTCTGCACGGACAGGGTCAGGCCTTCCACCTTGCGCAGCTCCACGACACTCATCCCAATCGGATTTGGACGGTAAGGAGAACGAGTCGCGAACACGCCCCGCCGCAGGCCGCTGCGAGGCGGCGAAACCTTGGGCTTCCAGGTGGTGTTGAGGTGGAACCAGAACAGCACCCAGATGAAATTGAAGCCCTGGATGTCCTCCAAGGCTTGCTCCAAATTGCGCCCCGGAAAGAGCTCGATCGTGCCTTGGATGCCCCGGGCCAAGACCGGTTGGCGCGGCGCGTCTACGCGCTCTTTGAAAGGGGAGTGCACGACGCCGATGGGGCGCAGGTTGAGAGAGTCGGTCACGGTGTTCTCGTTCACGGCGTTGATAAGGACGCGCGGCGCCTGCGGCGCGCGGTGGGAGACTCTCGTTGGCCCACACCCCTCCGGGTGTTCCGAAGCGGCTCGCGCACCGGAGTTTGTGGGCAGCGTCGTTTTACTCCGCTCGGTCTCGCTTGCAGCTCGACTCGTTTTAGTTCCGGGCATGCGGCATTCAGAGCGTTGCTAGCACTTGGGCGGCGTGGCCTTCGGGCTTTACCTCGCTGAACACGTGGCTGATCTTTCCTGCGCGGATCACGAACGTGGTGCGGTGAATGCCCTCGCTCCCGTTCTTTTTCGGGCCCCACACGCCGAACTGATTGGCGACCGCGTGCCCGGGGTCGGAGAGCAGCGGAAAGTTGAGCGCATACTTGTCGCGGAAGGCTTGGTGGCTGGCCACGTCGTCCGGGCTGATGCCGTAGACGTGGGCCTTGCTCTGGAAGTCGGCACGTGCGTCGCGGAACTCTTTGCACTCGATGGTGCAACCCGGTGTGTCGTCTTTGGGATAGAAGAAGAGCACCAGCGGTTTGTCCTGTAGCGCCGACAGGCTCACGGTCGTGCCTTGGTCGGTCTGCAAGCTGAAATTCGGGGCGTTCTCGCCTTCGCTCAAGAGGGGCATGGTCCGGGGTCCTTTCGGGACGCCGACTTTACGAGGTCTCCGGCCCGGACCCCAAAGGGATTGAGACGGGCAGGGCAGCCGGGCGCCCGAATTTTTTGGTGGTGGGGTCCTTGTCAGGCGCCGGCGCGATGGACAACTTCCTCTCGTTCCCGGCAGAAAGCACGGTTCGCCGCAGCTGGCTCCTTTCAGTCACTGCAGGTGGGTGCTGCCCCGTCCGGGCCAGATTGTCGTCCATTTTCAAGGAGGATTGGTCATGCTCGTTCGTTTCAATGATCGCAGTGGGTTTCCCACATTTCGTGCATCCCGCGGCTTGCCGGTGTCGTCACTCCGCCGTGAGCTGGATCGCCTGTTTGGGGACTTGGAGCGCGGGCCCTCATTCGCGCAGCCCGGCACCCCCGGGGTGACGTTCGCCGACACGGGCGAGGCACTCACGCTTCGGGCCGAGCTACCCGGGCTGAGCGAGAAGGACATCGACATCAGCGTTACTGCCAATGCGTTGACCGTGAAAGCCGAACGCAAGCTGGAGTCGCCCGAGGGCTATGCGGCGCATCGGCGTGAGCGCCAGAGCTTCTCATTCACGCAGAGCTACGAGCTCCCCACCCGCGTCGACCCGGAGAAGGTGCAGGCGTCACTCAAGCAGGGCGTGCTCACGCTCACTCTGCCGAAGGCCGCAGAAGCGCAACCCAAGCGGGTCACCGTTTCTGCCACGGCCTGAAGCAACGCGAGTTTATCTGGAAGCAAGGAGAAGGGATTATGAACAGCCAAAACCAAGAGAAAACCCGCCCCGCGCGTGAATTGACGCCCAACGTCGACATCTTCGAAAATGACGCCGAGTTGCTGGTCGTGGCCGACGTGCCGGGGCTCGATCCGAACGATATCGGGGTGCACGTGGACCTGCCCGAGTTTCGCATCGAGGCCAAGGTGCAGGGATCGGCGGAAAAGCCAGTCGTCTACACGCGCACTTTCCGCATCGACGAACGCATCGACCCAGAGCGCGTGAAGGCAGAGTACAACAACGGCGTTCTGCGGGTGCATCTGGCGAAGAGCGCCGCATTTCGCCCCCGTCGGATCGAAGTACAGAGCTCCTGAGCACGTTGCGCACAGCCGGCTGAGCGCTCGTTTCGCCGGCGTACCAAGCTCGGAGTCGGGGCCAGGGTCGCAGCGGGCTTTTTTTCACGAGCCTGAACGTGCGGCCCTGCTTCCAAAGTCGCGCCAGTCGAGGCACTCTGCCGGGCGATGGCCGTTCACCCCTTGGCTGGAAAACCAGCGCCCGCCGACATCCTCATCGATCCAGAAAAGCTGGTTGCCGCGTACTACTCGCTGCGCCCGAACGTCGATAACCCAGAGCAGTTAGTGAGCTTCGGCACCAGCGGGCATCGTGGCTCTGCGGAAGACGCCAGCTTCAACGAAGCCCACATTTTAGCCACCACGCAAGCCATCTGTGAGTACCGGGCGGCCCAGGGGATCAGCGGTCCCTTGTACATGGGTCGCGACACGCACGCGGCTTCGGAGCCGGCGGAGCGCAGCGCGCTCGAAGTCCTCGCCGCCAACGGCGTCGAAACGATCCTGCAAGCGGGCGGCGGCTACACGGCGACGCCGGGGATCTCGCATGCGATCTTGGCGTTCAACGCTAGCCGTCCGGCGCGGCTCGCCGACGGCATCGTGATCACGCCTTCGCACAACCCGCCGCGCGACGGTGGCTTCAAGTACAATCCTCCGCACGGTGGCCCGGCCGACACGGACGTGACCGGTTGGGTCCAAGACCGCGCCAATGCCTTGCTGCGTGAAAACAACGCTGGCGTGAAGCGCCTGGGCTACGACGCAGCCAAGCGCGCGAGCACCACGCACGAGCAAGACTTTGCCGCCGCGTACGTGGCCGATTTACAAAACGTGATCGACCTCGACGCGATCCGCGGCGCCAAGCTGCGCCTGGGCGCAGATCCGCTCGGTGGAGCGAGCATTGCCTACTGGTCGCGGATCGCCGAACGCTATGGGCTCGATATCAGCGTGGTGAACCCGACGGTCGACCCGCGCTTTTCTTTCATAACCGTCGATCACGACGGAAAAATTCGCATGGATTGCTCGAGCCCCTATGCGATGGCCAAGCTCGTGGGGCTGAAAGACAAATACGATATCGCTTTCGGTAATGATCCGGATTCCGATCGCCACGGCATCGTCACGCCGTCGGCCGGCCTGATGAACCCCAATCACTATCTGGCCGTGGCGATTCGCTACCTGTTCACGCATCGCCCGGGTTGGTCTTCCAGCGCGGCGGTGGGCAAGACCTTGGTCAGCAGCTCGCTCATCGATCGCGTGGTGAAGTCGATCGGGCGGCCACTGAAAGAAGTGCCGGTCGGCTTCAAGTGGTTCGTCGACGGCCTAGTCGACGGATCCTTCGGCTTCGGTGGCGAGGAGAGCGCGGGCGCCAGCTTTCTGCGTAAGAACGGCGGCGCGTGGACGACCGACAAGGACGGCATCATCCTCAACTTGCTGGCGGCCGAGATCACCGCGGTCACCGGCAAAGATCCGGGGCAGCACTACTTGGAGCTCGCCAACGAATTTGGAACACCGTATTACACGCGCGTCGACCAGGCCGCGACGCCTGCGCAGAAGTCGTTGCTCAAGAAGCTGTCACCGGAGTCTGTCCGCGCGAACGAACTCGCTGGCGAGCCGATCCTGCGCAAGCTCACGCGCGCGCCCGCCAACGACGCGGCCATCGGCGGCCTGAAAGTCGTCAGCGAAAACGGTTGGTTTGCGGCGCGCCCGTCCGGCACCGAGAACGTCTACAAGATCTACGCCGAGAGCTTCAAAGGCCCTGCCCATCTGGACCTGATCCTGGATGAAGCCAGAAAGATCGTGAGCGCCGCTTTGGGCGCCTGATCGAGCCCGCGGCGCAACGGGTCAAAAAACCGGCTGAGCAAAAAAAGACGCTGCAGCTGACGTGTGAAACGACACGCGAGTGGCCAATCGTCGCCAAGGGCACCATGCGACGATTGGCGCCGCGCCGGATCTAGCTACAGTTCGAGGAGCTTGCCCTTTTGGAGGTCTTCCATGCGCTCATCGGTCCCGGTACTGGTTGCTTCGCTGCTCGCACTGCCGGCGACAGCCCAGGCGCACTTCACCTTGATCACGCCGCCGCCGGCATCGAACTCGACCAATGGCGGCAAGGGTGACCCGCCCTGTGGCCCCACGGACGCGCCGTCGAACGTCGTCACTCAGGTGATGGGCGGCAGCAAGTTGATGCTGCAGGTCAACGAGACCGTGTACCACCCGGGGTTTTATCGTGTCGCGCTTTCGATCAAGTCGCGTAGCGAGTTGCCGCCGGACAATGTGGTCAAAGACGCGAGCGGCAAGGTGCTGGCGCCCGACAGCACGGGCACGTCCGCCTCCGCGGAGTATCAGACGACCCCCGTGTTTCCCGTGCTCGCCGACAACTTGTGGCCGCACACCACATCGACCAAGACTTTCACCGGTGAGATCACGTTGCCCAACGTGAACTGCGACAAGTGCACGTTGCAGGTGATCGAGTTCATGGCACAACACGGCTCGAATGGGCCGAAAGCAGGCTTTTTCTACCATCACTGCGCTGATCTGAAGATCACCGCGGACACCAGCAAGCCGATCTTCGATCCGACGGCGAGCGGTGGTGCGGGCGGCGCTTCGAGCGGCGGTGCAAGCGGCTCCTCGGGCGCGGGCGGCGTAGCTGGCGCAGCGGGCTCCTCCGTCAGCGGTACGGCTGGCGCGATCGCGGTCGGCGGCAGCGAAACCGGAGGCACCGCAACGAGCATGGCGGGCAGTGCACCCGCTGGTATTGGTGGCAGCGGTGCTGGAGGCAGTCCCGCTCTGGCAGGTGCACCGGCGGTCGCAGGTAGCGTCGGAGCGGGCACGGTTGCAGGTGCCACGGGCAGCGCGACTACTTCGGACGGCG
>Ga0134124_10000746_pt1 | contig 26150 bp, 15 predicted proteins | sample KB304_FD_96880 | JGI IMG/M metagenome (GOLD analysis project Ga0134124, IMG submission 96880) | Terrestrial soil microbial communities without Nitrogen fertilizer from Kellogg Biological Station, Michigan, USA - KB3-0-4 | ecosystem: Environmental > Terrestrial > Soil > Unclassified ... | reverse complement strand
GCGTCGCTTGGATTGACGCCGTTAGTTGTCAACTAAAGCCTTTACTCGCCGAACCGCCGTGTACGGACCCGTATGCACGGTGGTGTGACAGGGAAAGCTAGCGATAGCCTACCTATGTCAATTTTTCTGTCGTTGTTGCTAGTGGTTTTAAGTGCGGCTACTTGTCGTCGGGGATGCTAGTTGCTACTCGCCAATGGATCGCATGCGATCCAGGCATCTATACGATCCATCTGTTCACATCGGAACGAAGCAGGCTCGTATGTGAGCCACCCCGTCATACGAGCCCCAAGCTCATATATGAGGCTCCGGTCTACTCTGAGTATCACGATGGTGTACAACTGACAGAGATTTCTAATAGTAGTGTCATACTACATGACGGGCTCTACAAAATGACCTTCAGTTGAGGGGTATTGATCAGCTTCAATAGAACTGCAAATCGCGTAGAATCGCTTCGATTATGGATTACATTGATGGGTACTCCAAACTGGTTGCAGAACGACGACGAAAGTTGGTTTCATGAATTTAGAGGCTGAATTCAAAATCGACATTTAGTAGCGGACCGTGCGGCGTTAAAAGGAATGATTGAAATAAAGAGTTATCCCGCAAAAAACGGGGATGGTTTCCTCGTGAAGGCGTCGGCCAGTCGCTTCGCCATGCTCATCGATGGCGGATATGCCGAAACTTTTCACCGGCACATTAGATGTGATTTGGAAAACCTAGCCGCTAATAATTATGCACTCGACGTTGTGGTTGCGACACACATTGATGTAGACCACATTTCGGGACTCTTGACTTTCTTCAGCCTGAACGGCACTGCTGAAGCACCCGCTATCATCACTGTAGGCAAAGTGCTTCACAATGGCCTTCGCAGTCTGCTAACTCGTACGGGCGGTAATACAGCTGTGCGGCCGGATGACTTGGCGCTTCTGCGGGAAATACGCTTGCGAGGTTATCCTCAGCCGGACGGTTTGAACAGTTCACCGCAGGAAATTGGCGCACGTCAAGGAAACTCACTCGCACAATTGTTGCGCGATGGCGGCTACGATTGGAATACTCACGCGGGCGCTATTCCAGTAGGTGAAGGCGGACTCGTTAATCTTAGTTTGCCTCAAGCCAAAATCAAGATTCTTGGTCCAAGCAAAGTGCGATTAGACGCGTTGGAGAAGTGGTGGATCTCGGAAATCCGTCGCATGGGAATAGTCGGAGCTTTGGAGGACCTCGAAGATGTCTTCGAATTTGTCTTAGCCCATGAAGTGCCTGATGCCGGTCAGCAATTACTCTCTACATCAGATGCAGACTTGGCTGCAGCATATGTCCCCGACAATTCGGTCACGAACGGTAGTTCGATTTCCTTGATCGTTGACGTTGAAGACCGTCGTCTGTTGTTCCTGGGCGATTCAAGAGCCGATGACATAGTTGCCGCGTTAGCACCGAACGGACGGATGATTTTCGACGCTATCAAGATCGCACACCACGGCAGCGTGCGAAACACGAGCCCAGAGTTGCTCATGCTCGTCGACAGCCCACATTTCTTCATTTCTACTAATGGAGATGGGCACTCTCATCCAAACTTCGCTGTACTTAAAGCGATCGTGGACCGGCCAGCGGCGTTCCGGCGAACGTTGCATTTTAATTACCCTACTTCAGCATCACGCAGGCTCAAAACTTATCAAAGCGAGGCCGATGCCGCCTTTGTGGTAGAGCAGGATCAAACGGATTGGGTAGCAATCAACGGCCCGAAAGAGAAATGATCGAGTATCTCATCAGAGCGGCGACGTGCCGTGTTTCTTCTGGCACCGAGTCCGGAACCGGTTGGTTGATCGCTAAAGATTTGGTCATCACTGCTCGCCATTGCGTTCTTCCCGCCATAAGCGAAGGAAAACCAATCGAATTGTTTTTCCTAGACAGAGGTGACAATTGCGTGGCTGGCAAGATTGCCGCGCAATCAGAAGACTGGGATGCGTGTCTTTTGTCTCTCGAAACCACAACCGCCGCCGAGCCGCTGCCTTTGACATTGAACCTGCCTCGCGAAGGTGAAACTTGGCAAACGTTCGGTTATCCACAGGGCAAAGTAACTTTGGGGCACCGCTTGTCTGGCAATGTCGCTCAAGTGTTGGAGATCCCAAAGCTCAAGATCGATCTGGACCTGTCTATTGATCCCATCGTCGCGCTGCAAGACTACAGAGGACTGTCTGGTGCCCCTCTGGTGTGCGAAGGAGTAGTACTGGGCATGATTCGCCTCAAGGTAGATGGGACTATCGCGGCACTGAGCCTGCGTCAATTGGAAAGATTCCTGACCGACAACGGTGTAGACCTTCCAAACGATTCGGCGGCTCCTGCTGCGCCTTTACTAGCAGATTGGGGAAATTTTCCACAAGCTTTTGCCGAAGCCGTGCGGGACCGAGCCGGGAGCTATCTATTCCTCGAAGGTGCACATGGCTCTGGGAAGTCCACGTTCTGCGAGGGATTTAAAGCCGATGACAAGACGCTCATAAACTTAGGAGCTTATCATCTCTCCGATCCGAACAGTGTCTTGGGGGTGGACTATCGCGCGCAACCCCAAGTATTAGTCGACTGGCTTACCACCAAGGTTTCTGGACTCATCATCGGGCAATCGGCGCGAAAAGAAGAAAAAAGCTACTCCGAGCAGATTCGGCAAATAGCGCAATATCTCGATGCATTTTCGGAATACTGTGCAGCGAGTGGGCGGCAGGGAATGCTCTTTATCGACGGATTGAACGAGGTGTCTGGAGATGCGCTACTAGGGCAACTATTGGGCTTGCTTCCCGCTAAGCTGCCACCTCATGTCACTGTAGTTTTCTCGGCTCCAAACTTCGCCAACATTGCGGCTGCTTTGGGTGGCAGAGTCAAAACGGCCGACGTCTTCGAGCTGCCGCCATTGTCCCAGTCCGCTTGTTACCGCTATTCCCTACAGGCATTGAAGCCCGAACGGAAATCAGCAGCTTTGGTTGACCGAATATGTGAAAAGGCTAATGGCCACCCACTCTACCTCAGATACCTGATTGAGTATGCAAACTATCAGGAGACGGATAACGATTTGAACGAGTTCCCGATCCTATCGGGACCTATTGAGGAATACTATCAGGGTATATGGTTCAAGCTGTTGCCGGACGGCGACGCCGTAAACTTGCTCGCCCTAATGGCTCGACTGCGCTGGGGGTTGTCTCTCTCAGATTTTGCCAAGACTCTGACCACGACCGAACAGGCTCAGTTTGTCTCGGTCTTGAGCAGAATCCGTCATTTATTAGCGGACGAAGAAAGCACAGCGATCTACCATGCCTCGTTTGCGGCCTTCATCATCGAACAAACGGCGGGAATCGGCGAGGCGGTTTATCGTCGCCTTGCCCATTTCTGCCGCCGACAACCAACGGTGCGTTACTGCGCACTCAATCTCGTCTTTCATCTCTCACATGCATCTGACAATGCGGTCTTTTCGGAGTGCACTCAGTCTTGGGTCGACACAGCGGTGACACTCGGAGTAGAGCCGGACGCTCTCATGGCTGATGTCGATGCAGTCGTCAAACGCGCTGCTACCGAGGCGCCTGCCGAAGAGTTTTTTCGCCTCATGCTTTTGGCCCAAAGATTAAGTTTTCGTTACGATACTTTATTTGCCCAATCGGCCCGCTTGATCGCAGAAGCTCTAGTTGTCTTGGGTCGCCCAAGCGAAGCACTACAACACGTTTTGCGCCTTAAGACTCTAATAGTTGGCCCAGACGAGGCCCTCAAGATTTCGTTCCTGCTCCATAAGCACGGCTACGATTCCGAAGCCCTAACACTGCTACATCGGGTTCAGCGACTCGTTGTCGAGAGTTACGAAAGGCCCATGCAATTGGAAGAATTTTTGGAACTTTGCTCTTGGCACATTCAGTCAATCTTTCTTGTGCGGTTAGCAGGTGGCTGGAATGGAATGGAGCAGGTCCCAACGATAGTGGATATGGCTCATCGGGCATGCGATGAAGCATTGCAGTCTCACCCTTCCAACCGCGATGAGTGTCTTCGTCCGATCCTTGCCAAGTCCGCGACTTATTTTCTCACGTTCAGGGACGAGTATTTCGATCTTAATACGCTAAGAGAGTTTCAGAAAGCGGAGGGGCTGCCTGAACCGGAAATATCTCCACATTACCTACTAACACTATGCACGGCACTTTTAGATTTTGAAAACACCGTTGACGGCTACCACCTCCCTAAGGATCGAAAAGCTCTGACTATGATCTTCGCTGACCTTGCGGAACTGATCTCAACCGGTGAGATTGAAGCTCCGTTAGCTGCTGCCGTCACCGACACCTTGATTCGATTTGGGGCGCCAGCAAACATCGTAGAGCTTTTCGCTGAGAAAGGCGGTAAAGAACCGGCGCCACCACTACAAATCAAAGCAAAGAACGGGGTCGATGTGAATCACAAAGGCTTACAGGAAGTTCTTTGGGATTGGCGAATCGCTGCGTTCCTCGATTCCAAATTCGTCGGTCCTTCCGCCGGCATCATCGCGGGCACTGGGTGGTTTGAATCGATCGAGCATTTGATCGGAGCACTTTATTGCTGTGACGGGCAAGCCCGGAGAGCGAAGGCCGATGGCGATGAAGGAGCACGTATTGCGTGTCGCAAGCAGCTGAAAGCGCAAGTGATCGAGCCATTACGTTTCACCCTTCAACAACGTGCCGCTTGGACCGATAGTTATGCCATCCCAGAGACTGCGCTACCACCGGTTTATCGTCAGTTGGCTGAGTTGCTGAACGACTGTTTTCCGGAAGATCTACCTGAATGGTTGGACAACCTTACGGCGACTGCCGAAGGCCAATGGGGCATGTATTCAGAAGGATTTCGCGCCTCCGCTTTTTACGTGCTAGAAGAATTGACGCGGGAGACACCAGTCGGCCAACTAGCCCCGAAACTTTTAGGGCTGCTGCAATCGTGGCGAAACCACGTGCTTCGTGGGGTGGAGAACCGGCATGAACTCGTACCCGAGATTCTAAGGATGATTCCACTTTTTGCACACCTCGGAGCAAATGAAGAAGCGGAAAGATTATATCAACGACTTCTGTCCGTCTCCGTGGGGCCAACTTGGTATAAGGAAGATCAGCTCGGACTCATGACCGAAGCTCTGGCAAGCGTACGTGTCACAGAGGATGTGGGGCAGCAGCTGCCAAAAATCGCAGGCTACCTGGAAAAGGCCTCGGGCGAAATGACCTTTCAACGATTTATTCGAGCAGAAAAATCAAGTCTGCTCGGCCAAATCGCTCGTCACGGAAAATTTCGTGCGGCATTAGCATATTTTCGTCGTCAGTGTTGCGGTTCGATGGCAGAACTCTGGGCCGAGGCGCAGCAAGGCCCAATCGACAAGGTTGGCTCGTTGAAGGGGAACAGGTTCCCGGGAGGAGCACTTGACGATCAAGCTGCGATTTTAGCCTTGGTCAGAAACTCAAAAACGGTTTCATGGGCTTTGCGCTGGGCGCTTCTCGAGATCTTCCAGTGCGGTGATAGCCGCCACCTGACCGACTACGCGGAGGCTTTCGCGAAAATTGCCAATGAAGTAGGTGCCACGGCTGAATTAGTTCAACGTGCCGAGATCGTGGTCAAAGCAGAAACTTCGAGTGACGAGCGATCGTCGTTCGAATCAGCCTTCTGGACTGAATTGAAGTCTGAACTGCACGCGGCCTTTGAAACAGTGTTAGTCAAGGTACCAACGGTTGAATTGCCTGAACCGCCCACTCCCGCTGTTAATCGTAAGATTGAGGATGACGACGCAGACGTTCGCTTATTTAGTCCGGGCGTCTTCGGAACTCAAAATTCTCTTCGGGAGGCGGATACGATGCTTGAGGAAGCCGAAAAGGAATGGTCCTTGGGCAATCGTAATTCTGCTAAGGCGCACGCCGTAAGGGTTTTGCAGATTGCTCAGGAAGGGGGCTGGAGCATCTGGGGCAACTTGTCAAATAGTGCTCGGCGAGCTGAAGAGATATTGCTGCAGCAGGAGAAGAGCGCAGCGAACGTAATCCGATACTACGCTCCGTTGATCGAGGCTGAACGCTATGTGGCAAAGTGGATTCCGGTCCAACACCTCATTGGAAGGGTCGGTGCACTGCTCAACGAGACGGAAAGTCAGCGGCTACTTGACGCAGTGATCGACCACTTCCGACACGTGGTGGGAGACGCACAGCAGGAAATCCAGAGCTTCGATTTTCTGGCTGATGACAGCCCCGAACTGAGTCCGGATGTCGAAGTATTCCGATTCATCGTCTGGCTCTGTAATCACCCACAATGGCTGCGAAGGGAACGGGCTGCGGCCATGCTGCTTTGGCTGCTTGAGCGTGTTCCTGAACTCTTTTCCGAGGCCGTAACTACAGCCTTTTCGATGCAGGAGGGTTATGGACCAGACGTGCTGTGTGGTGTGCTTGATTGCGCTTCAGTTCGCGAACCCGCGGCGTTCTGGGACAAGCTTGTCGGTGTTCTCGATGTGACCAAGGTCACGGAGGAACTCCGACATATTTCGCGAATGGTGGTGTTGGAGCGATTGGCGATCCGTGCGGACAAAGAAGATTTACCTTCAACAAAGTCAGCGCTTGGGCTGATTAAGGCGTCATTTACAGGCAAACGATTAACCGACAGCAATCCGAAGTTACCGATGTGGGCCTACTCCTTGGGTCAGGAATGGCATCAAATAGCGAATTTGGTAGATAGTGAGTTTGTTACTGCATGGGAAAGTCAAATGGAGAAGTTGTGTGCTCCTCTAAGCATCAAAGATGCTATGGCACTTGAGAAGGCAGTTTCGACGACATTCCGGGAGGCCCACAATAGCCCCTTCAATAGATGGGAGTCTAATTTGCGCCATTCCTTGAATTTGGTCTTGTGGCAACACGTATCACATGATGTTGCGCAAGTTGCAGAGGCTACCCTGAGGCCCTACAACCCGAGCGCACCGGAGCGAACTGTGCTCGGGATGAACAATTCTGTAACTGACCAATTAGTTGCGGCAACCGAATCAGGGGATTACTCCGCCATCCTCGGCCAAAGTGCCGAAGTGTTACTCAATTATCACGATATGGCCGTAAAGCCCGACGAGAATGGTGTATTTCACGTCGAAGTGTTATGCGTCCTTCAGCCTGCTTCAAACCAGTGGGGTTCATTCGATTTGCAACTCGACCAGTCCTTTAAGTCGTCTGAATTGCCCGTAGCTTCGACAGTTACGACACCTTTCGAAACCTGCTGCCGACTAGAACCCGAAGTCGTGTTCTTTGGCCCTTTCACGCCTGCCATTCCGTTGCCCTTTTTTCAGAACCTCGTCGGAGGGATGGACGATGACTTTGTCCGGCAGAACTGGCGATATGGTCGCCGCAACCAAGTTCGTGGTTTCGGCCAGCCTGAAAGAGTTGGCTGCTCGCTATGGGTTCCCCGTAAAGCTTTGAAGATTCCGCACGGATTTAAGCTAGCGTGGATTGTCTGGCTGGACGACGAAGTCGTGACGGTTGTTGATGAGCACAACAATGTATTGAGGTAAGCCATGAAGACCATGAAGACACCACGGACCCGGGCGGAGTTTGAACGGAACTTCAATTTGCTTCATCGAAAACTCGCGGACGGAAAATTCAATATCATGCAGGGGCTCTCGAGTTTAGTGGACGCACTCACTCGTCTGCGCTACCTGCCAAACGGACGAATAGATTTTCTCAGCGTCGACGAAAGCGCCCGGCTCACAGCTAATATGATGAATGATTTCGACGAGGAGTCCCTACAAGAGCGGATCAACGAATCTCAAACGCCTACGGATGAATCGACAGGCACACAAGAAGACAATCTGAAGCCTCTTGGTTCTGACGGTTCGTCTGATTCGGTTGGTTGAGAGAATCACCGAACACGAGGAGTTGCTTAAGACTGAGCGCGGCTATCCGCGCAAGCTGAGATTAGACAATAGCCCAGAGATGCTCTCCTGATTGGGCCAAACAACATGACCTGCAGCACGAGTTCATCAAGCCAGGACGGCCAATGCAGAACGGCTTCATCCAAAGATTCAACCGTAATTATCGCGAAGCGGTGCTCGATATGTATCAAAGCTTGGCGGAAGTGCGCGAGCAAACGGAGAAGTGGCTCAAGGAGTACAACGAAGAACGACCACATGAGTCTCTGGGAGACATGACGCCCAGAGAATATTTGTTAACCCAAAACCCGAAATCTCTAGTTATCAGTCGACCTACAAGGGAGGCTTACAAAGCGCCAAGGAGGTATCTTCTTTTCGGATGGGTGCGGGCGGTGCCAGGAACTGTGCTCGCGGCTTTAATGAGAATTGATCAAAACATCCACACGGCGCCGGCGCCCACGAGGGCTGGTGACAGGAACCCGAGACAGTAATTTATAAGTTGGCAAACTGTTTGGCGAAGGTGCTTGACATCGTTAGACATCTCCGCCAGTTTTGTTTATATGGAAGAAAAAATCTCACCACCGAAGACTCAAATAAACTCGACGAGGCGCGCAAACTTACGGGTTAAAACCGGCGAATTGTGGCCCAGCGCGTATCGACTAACCTGTGCTACTCCAAAAATCGTTGACGTCGAGTTCCAAATAGGGGATATTCATTCACGTTTATTCTATCTCTACTCTGAATCATCACTGATCCTCAGAGCTAAGATAACGTTCTGCCTAGTCTATGATTTGGGACCGAGAGGTGAATGGTCAATCCCTCGCCTGACCAGTTTCTCCAGCGATGGTTCACGGGATCGTTGGGCAATACCCAACTGCATCCAGGGGAGAACTGCTTCCCCACCTCCATTCAAATAATGACGCTCCAATCAATACTCCTGCTTTTATAACGATGTCATTTTTTGCAAGCACGACTTTCAGGGCACGCGTGGAACTACGTCAAAACCTCATGATAGATAGGAGAACTTAGAATGGTGGTGATATTAGAAGGGCATTGTCGGGTTACTAGTATCAGAGAGGGCGAGCCAAGCATCAATGGCACTTTAAGCATTTGGTCTGAGATCGGACGGGCCACTGGAGCATCAGCTATCTCTCTCCGTACGATGGAGTTCGCTCCTGGCTTGTCACCCGGTTACCGGAATCAGGAATGTGACGAAGTTAGCTACGTCCTTCAGGGAAGGGCTACCGTCTTTATAGATGGTAATCAATATGTGGTCCAGCCAGAGACTGGTATCTATTTGAGACCCGGTGCAATCTTGACCGTGAGCAATCCTGGTCCAGAGCCATTTGTCCTTATCAGTTCACAGTGCCCGGAACCGCATACGCCGGTAGAGATATTGTCATCGGTAACTTCTCCTCAAGAGTCAGAGACATCGCCGCTGCATCAAGCGCCGATCGTCTGCCTCGCGGATCGTAAAGCAGAAAAGACCGAGGATGACCGTTGGTATCGAGTGCTGGTTGACGATGAAGTTGGCAGCAAGCTAGTGACTCAGTTTGTCGGGAGTATTCCCCACGGCCGTGCGCCTGATCATTTTCACCCCTACGAAGAGGTACTTGTCGTTCTGTCAGGAGAAGGCCTGATGCGGGCCGGGGAGAAGGACACTCCAATTACCGTGGGGTCTTGCATTTACTTACCTGAAGCTCAGACTCACTGCGTTGAGAATACGGGTGAGGATGAGCTGCGAGTCATGGGTGTTTTCTATCCGGCGGGAAGTCCCGGTCAGAAATACAACGCTTGAGGAACTGATTCCCTCGAATGGGGAGCAGACTTCCCTACGAAGCGCACGACAGGAACTCGCCCCGTGGGCCATCTTCATCAACAGAGCCCAATATCCCTGAATTGCTTAGAAAAACAGCGTGCGTGGCGACCCTTTGAGGACCAACAGAATTATTTGGTTATTGGCACGACCATTGCTCATCGGTCATTACGTCGATGGATCAATCAATTGGATTCAGAGACGTAACGAATCTTCGGAAGCGTGCCAGGCGGCACTGACTTACAGATTCAATGACGATGTTCGATTCGTTCACAAGGAGAAAAACGCATGCACATCGACAAGTTATCCCGGCTGAGGGCCACGTTTGAAACTCAGCCGGGATTACTGTCGCAGGTTTCAATAGAGCGGTGTGCCGCGATCGACATCGATTTCGTTAGGTACAAAAAGGAGATTCAAAGATGAACAAACTAAATCGAATAATCGGCGGAAACGCTATCGCGATTGCTGTGATGGCTATCGGAGCCACTATGCCTGCTAAGGCCATGGAGAAACAGAACTGCACCGCCATGTTGCGAACTCAGATCATGAAGACCGAAGGCATGGCAAAAGCCGGCATGACAAAGGCGATGAAGCCAATGGGTCAAAAGGTCGGATGATGTCTCGTGCTTAAACGAAACACCTCCATAAATCGAGGGCTCAGTGGCGAGGCTCAGTGCCGTTGGAGAAAAGTTCTCTCAGCTAACCGGATCGCCCTATGAGATCACCGGTGCAAATGCGCCTCCTGAGGAACTTCGACCCGATGGCACTGTTCTTATCCCGGTTCGCCCACGAAGGGACCAATTCCATTCGCATCCCCCCTCCTAACCCGGCCCGGTCCCTCATTGATAGAGAGAACTTCAATGTCTGACTACATTGCATTTCTGCACGGCGGTATCGAGAAGCCAACACAAAGGCCGCTCGATGACGGAAGTACACTTGCCAATCAATGTCTCGCCAAGTGGAGCCAGATCGAAAACCAGGAACAGTTTCCTCCCAGGCTTCTTATACTCTTAATATCGGCCGGCTATTTAGGTGGCGAAGATCATTTGGACGAAGGTAAAGCACGACAGCTTATTGCCGGCGTCCGGCGTATCTTCTTTGAGAAGGGCCATCGTGACATACCATTGATTGGCAGCTCCGTAGCTGCCGTTTTTTTTGAATCTTACGAAGGGAATAATAAGCGGAGTCAAATCTACGACTCGGGCGCACTGTTAGTCTGCCTCGCGTCGCGGATGTTGGACGCCTCGGTTTCGGTAGCAACTAATGTTAGTAGAAATCCTGAAGCTGGGGTCCAAACCTTAATTGACGGACTCGATGTTGAGCACACTCTCAACGAATATCCGAGAGCGCTTCCTAACCGGGTTCTACTGACCTTCTTTCCGGGAACCGGCCAGCCTGGAACGACCATCAAAAATTCAACCGACAAGTTACACACCCTACTGCTGGAAAAGTTGAACTATCAACTGCCTATAGTCGGCGGCGTGTCGTCGGCGAATGATCGTTCACGAAAAAAACGCGGTCTCCAACTGGTCAATCAACAGAGCTACACCGATGCGCTGGTTGCCTGTTTCATCAGGTCCGGATTGCCTGTAGCCACGAGCATGGCCCATGGCCTCCAGCCGGTTGAAGGAATCAATCCAATTCTTCATGTCGAAGATGTTATGGAAGAAGAATATATTACGAGATTCAGAGAAGGCGTGCCCGAGGAGATTTTCAAAGGATTTACCCAGCCCATATTACTTCGAGACTACGCACCAGATAGCGCCGTCGTTAGAGCGAGATGGCTGCCGGATACAACCCCGAACCAGGTTCAAATCCTTCGTGAAGTGCGTCGCTCTTCGTCCCTTGAAGCGACGACGCCGAACCCTGACAAGATGTACGAAGATACTTTCGCGGCTCATGATCGTTCGTTGAAAAGAGCAAAGATCACGAGCCCTGCCGGGTGCCTGTCATTCAAGTGTGCGGGCCACCTTGATTACAAGGATGCGCTCAAGCTGGATCTGGAGTGGGGGATCGGCAAGATGAAGGAGCAGTTCAACATCCCCCACTATCTCGGCGGTTTTTATGATGGCGAGATCTCTACTGATGAATCAGGCGCATTTGTTTGCGGCGGTTGGAGTATCGCGGCGCTCATCTTCGGTGATGAGATAAGCGAGCGCACAGCGGTCCAATGGGGTTTCTCTACTTTGGCGACGCACGGCCCTGCCTTAACAGCCACCACAGATCTTCAAGAGGCCTATAAACAATCCCTCGAACTTGTGTACGACCTGGGATTTCCCGGCGCAATGCTCTGCCTGTTGATTCGCGATCACGATCCGAACGCGGCTCCACAAGAAAACAAGCGAATTGTTGTCGCTGCAGACGCCATAGGGGCGCGCTTCACTAAGGCAATGCAATTAATGCAGCAGGAAGGCGGCCACGCTGAAGTGACCTTGGACGAGGTCAGCAATCGCCCTCCGTTTAAATCTCATTCCGGACCAACCTCAGTTCCCAGAGATCTCTTTCGGGAAGCAGGTGTAATTAACGAGTATGTACTACCGCTGCGCGATTCGGCGAACCATGTGTTTGCACTATTGCGAGTCGACGTTGGGGATCAGAGAGACGAGAACATCCACGATGCTCTTAAGGGCGTGCTCAACTCAATCGCCGCCATCGTTGGGGCCGCAGTTGATCGAATATCCAATTGGCAAGAGAATAGAATTGTTCGGAAGTTGGACCAGACGCTCAAAAACAGCATGTCGGCAAGTAATCAGAAGGAGGGCTTGCAGCAATTCATACGCGATTCGTTAGAAGCCTTTGGCCTTTCAAACGGACATATTCGCATGGTCAATCCGGCTCACACCTCTCTAAAGCTCGTGGCCGGAGAAGGTGTTTATTATGAAGCCGCCAGAAAAAAACGGTTAGAGGTTAGTTTTGAGGATTGGTCGCCTTCGTGTGAGGCGTTTGTTCGCGATGAAACGACGATAATAAATGACGCGCCGAACAACATTGCCCACAAACGCTTGTCCGGCTTATATGCCGACGATGCTGTAATGGCACCCGCGCTCCAGGCACTCGGATCGCAGGCAAACGTACCATTCAAAAGTTACAATCCAGAACGCAAAGAACGCTTAGGCACAATTAGTTTAGTCTCTAGTACCAGATGGTTCTTCAATAGCTATCATGAGCGAGCATTGGCGGCACTCGCACGCCGGCTCAGTTTTCTAATAGATCATCTCAGGACTAAGGAGGAAACAAGAAGGGTCGTCCTAAGCTCCGGGAAGGTTCGTGGGAAGCGAAAACTTGCGGCACGGAAGCTTGAGTTTATCCGTAACATCAGCCGAAAGTTCAATTTAGTATCTGGCACCGAGACACTAAACCCCAACGACATCTGCAATCTGCTTGAGCTCGCAACTAAGAGTTTGGGCGAAACCTTCGGTGCGCATGCAGGCGCTTTCTACCTTTGGGATGAAGACCAGCAACGATTCATTTTGCGCGGACAACATGGCTGGAAAGACGAAGAGTGGTTGCACATCGCTCGTTACCGGCGTAACGAAGATTGGATTGGGGCAAAAGGTCTCGTTGATCGGCCACGTCATGTAGAGGATCTATTTCAATACTACAAAGACCAGAATTACTCCGATCCAACTGGAAAGTATTCACAGCAGATCTTCGGTCAGAAGTTGGCGCCAGAGTTTACTGTCGAGGCGCTCGCCGCTCCGGTAAAAGTAGCGGGGATACAAATCGGCGTTCTCACGTTATATGGGATGCCCAGAAAAGAGCCCTTTGGTCAGAGTCAATTCTACATGACTGCCCCCTGGCTTGTTGAAGAAGCCGTGAATCGGTTTGGCGCGTTCGTGGGTTTTTTGCTGGATCGTCAGATTGCTTTTGAAGAAGGTCGAGCAATTTCGCGGCTCCAGCAACTAATAAATAATTTTTCCAGCCAGCGGGGCAGAAATTCATTTGAGGAAACAGTCAGCGAATTAGTTAAGATCTTCCAGGCCACCCACATAGATTTCTATCGTTCGTTCGGAGACTCCGAACCGCAGGAGTTCAGGTTCTTTTATCGTGTTTCGGGTGACAACACGACGCGTAAACCAACCGTTGAAATGAATCAAAAGGCGGATGATCTTGTTGCCGCAGCTGCGCGTAACGAGTCGGTGTTTACGCAGGCATGCCTGCTATCGCGAGACGGATTACTCGAAGCGGATCTTGCCGCCACGGATGGAATGATCGAGCGAGCCGCCCTGCCGCTAATTATTCCCGATAAGCCCGGCCTCATTCTGGATTTTCACTGGGACCCCATAAAGCTGGTGGACTTGGATTCGTTCCATTATTTTACAGTGGCCGAGCTCGAAGAACTAGCCAAGACGATGACATCGTTTTTTGAGACCTACTTAATGAATGTCGAGTCGGAGTTGGCCAAAGCAGAGAGGGAAGATAGCCAGATTTATGCTCATACGTTTGGCATGATGATGGCCCAACGCGGCCACAAGATTGAGAGTCTACTGGGAGACGTGCCCAAGATTTTCTCCAAGGCAAAACCGGAGGATTATGCGGCGAAGATTGAAATCGCGCTCGACCTCGTAGCCAAACAACGAGCGTGGGTCGACAGATGTAAACGAGCAGCAACGAAAGCGGGTCAGCAAAAGACAGAATGTTCTTTGCATCGCCTTATGGAGGCCGCGCTTGAAGAGTCAGCAATTAAAGAGAACTCCGACAAAGTTCGTTATCAAATAGAAGGCATTCACGATTTGCTGATATTTGGTAATCCGGACGCAATTAGAGAAGTTTTTTCAAACATAATTACCAATGCGGCGGAGGCGATGCGCGATGGCGGCACCCTGAAAATCAAGGGCTACCAATCGACGCGGGACGAGGTGTTTCGAAAAGACATGAAGGACGAAGATTGGGACGAAGATTGGGGCGAAGATTGGGACGCAGAAAACGTGGCCGTCGTCTTTGAGGACAATGGTGTCGGTATCGATCCCAAGCACCTCAAAAAACTTGGGAAGACAGACTTCACTACCAAGCCCGATCATCATGGTCTTGGAACGATCATTTGCGTAGCTTTGCTTCAGAGCCAAAACGGGTTTATGAGAGTTGCCAGCAAACCAGGCTTAGGCACCACTGTTGTAGTTACGCTACCGCCCACCCAAGGAGGAACCGATGAAGGATTTGACAGTATTTGGTTTCGAAGATGAACCCGAGTGGTTAGAGATAATCAACTCGGCTCTGGGCAGAGAAATATCTGCTGAAGATCAAAAACGGTATGGCATCAGATCCATTGACCTAAAGGTTGCCACCTCAAAACAGGAAGCCCTGCAGTTGCTCCAACAAGCCGTTAAAGATGGAAAGCCGCCTGACGTCATTCTCCTCGACTTAAGAATTCCGGAGGACAAAGACGGCGTACCCATAAACGAAACGGGAATCGAATTATTGCAGGAAGCCCAGCGGATGAAGGCGGTCGGCGAGGTTCTGGTCTATTCGTATTTAGGGCCAGAGTATGAACTAGCGGTTGATGCATTTTCACGCGGAGCGATCGACTTCGTGCGCAAGAGAGTTGTTGATGAAGACGAGTTGCTGGCGCGCGTGCTCGCAGCCGGCGCACGCCTCCTGGCTCGTGAGAATGCGAAGCTTCTCGAGCAACGGCTCAAGGATCTAGTTCCCTACGCCGAGACTGGACTGGCCCATCGCTTTGGTGTCTGCTTCTCTCGCTTTGTGCAATCTGTCGTGAACGAGACTGAAGGTCTCGAGGATGGATTTAAGGAGCGCTGGGGATTGGATGTCGAACGCGATTCGCAGGATTCGCAGCTGCGTCATCTGATTGAAATGCAGTCCTCCGTCCAGCAAGCCAAAAAGGAATGGACAGATATCGTTACCTCATTGGTTGACCATGAGGAGAAGGCTGCCGATTGTGTCGTCGAGGAGACTCTAGCTGAGCTTGAGACTGAGCTGTTGCCCAGTCTTTCGTTGCACCGGGTGGAGTTGAACGTGAACTGGGGCGGGAAGACCATTGTGAGAACGTTCTGCAATGGAGCAAACGACGTCAAAGCAATTCTCAAAGAAATACTGCTCGGTGGCTTGAGTGAATCACTTCTTGAAGCATACGAAGTTGGCGGCGGTACTAAGAGCGTCAAAACGTTGGATGTCCGACCAGTCGATGTCAATGTCAGCACTGACGACGGTCAGGCCAAAGTTCAGTTTAAGGATTCCCTGAGTCACATAGATGAACGAGCAGCAAGTTTGATCAATGGTGGAATGATCATTCCTCCCGGCGGATCTTTCGGTCGAGCCTGGGGACTATCAGTCGCACAACATCTGGCCCAGCGCGGAGGTGGTAAGATCAGAGTCGATTCAGCGGGGGCTGATAACGTCATCACTTACTCAATTCCCTTGGCCGATCATGCAAAGAGTTCTGCTGGTAGATAATTCCAATCGCGATGCACAACGGCTCCGCGACCTCCTGGCGAAAGAAGGCATTGAGTTGGAGTCTTGCTCGTCGGGAACCGAGGCCGAACGCTGGTTGCTGTCTACCAACGAGAACTTTAACGCTGCGATCATCCTTTGGGAGTTGGCCGGGTCAATCACAGGCAGCGATCTCCTGATCAAGAGTCGCAAACTGCGACCTGAGATGCCAGTGGTGATCACGAGTGCATTGCTTGATTTCTCATTAGCGGCCCGAGCGCATGAGTTCGGGGCACGCAAATTTCTTCTCAAACCATTTGATTCCGAAGAATTCCTGACGTGTATTCGGTCCCTACTCAGTACCGGTGATCCACTCTCGCCATTGGTCGAGAAACTTCGTGAAGAAATTCTCGGAGAGTCGGCGGCAATGCTCCAGACTCTCAAACAGTTGGCCAAGGTTATTCCCCGCGAAGATCGACGGGTGTTGCTTGTCGGCGAATCGGGAACTGGAAAAGAACTCTTTGCGCGGGCCATTCATCGTTTTGGACCCCGAGCCGCGGCACCATGGGTGCCAGTGAACCTTACCGAGATTCCGGCAACGTTGATCGAGAACGCCTTGTTTGGCCATCAAAAAGGCGCCTATACGGGAGCGACCGATCAACAACCGGGCTACTTCGAAGAGTGCGCGGATGGGACTTTATTTCTCGATGAGATTGGTGAGCTTGACTTAGAACTCCAAAAGAAACTGCTGCGCGTTATTCAAGAGAGAAAATTTCGCCGGCTCGGTGGTAAGCAGGATCTGGATTTCACAGCCAGACTCGTTTGCGCTACGAATATCGATTTAACTAAAGCAGTCAATCAGGGAACCTTTCGCCGTGATCTGTTTCACCGCATCGCGGAACTGACGATCCATGTGCCGCCGCTTCGAGAAAGAAAAGGCGACATCGATCTCCTGCTCAATCATTTTCTCAAAAAATGCAAAGGTGATCGTCAAATCAGATTTTCGCCGGCGGCGCTTGCCATACTTAGAACTTATCCCTTCACAGGCAATGTTCGCGAATTAGAAAATCTGGTGACCGCTTCTCTCACAATCGCGGAAGGACCGCAAATTACTGACGAAGACATACCTCTCAAAGAAATGCACGAACGGGAGGCCCGCAACGAAGTAGGGTTCATTGATCCAGTTTCCGGCAAAAGCTCAGAGGTAATGCAAAGTAATTTGGGCCAGGAATTATTCGGCGCTTTACCAAATGGCTGGGGCGATCTCAGCTACCGCGAAGCTGCGGAACACATTACCCGAGCCTTCGATCGCATTTATCTACAACGGAAACTTGAACGCTCTCACCACAATATTTCCCAGGCTGCGAGGGACGCAGGCATCGATACCAAAACCTTCCGCAAGCGTTGGAAAGATGCGGGACTTCCACCGTTGAGCCCGAGCGAGGACCACGATGCCGATTGATTACAAGAAGACTGTGTTGCTTGGTGATCGAGACTCGCAGCGGGCGGCCCTCTTGATCGATATCATAAAGAATGATTTTGGTGCTGAAGTTGTCCGCGTTGAATTTCTCGACGAAGTAGATGCGAAAGTCTTCGAAGCTGTCCGGGCTTCAAAGTATTGGAAAGTGGTCCTGCTGGCGACCGACCTTTTAGAATCGGAGAAAAAACCTGATCCAATTCTTCCCAGGAATTTTTTTCACATCGCCAAGAACAACTATAGCGGTATTGGGGCCATATATACCGAAACAGCGCCTCCTGATTCCGAAGTTGTCGGCCATCATCTTCCAGCAATCTACGTCCCGCCTGCTACTGTTAAGCAGCGACGAAAGGAAATAATTGACAACATTGACAAAGCCCGGATCGGTGGTCTCAAACAATGGAAGAAGCCTCGGATAAGCCTGGACCGCGACCCAGTGCTGGTTGAGCAAGTGGGAGCGCTGAGCCCGGCGGCTGACGTTGATAAGGCCAAAGACATCCTAGCCTATCTGATACGTGATTTCGTTAACCAGGACGAGGATGTAGTACGGGTCTCCGGCCTGATCCAAGGAGCGTCGGGATCGAAGGTCTTTCGCTTTCGTCCTGAAAGAACGGATTCAAAAGTCAATGAACGAGTGCTGAAGATCTCTCACTACCATCAGAAATGGAAACTCGTTGCCGAAGTCTCCCGTCATCGGGAAGCACAAGAAACTCTCGGCAACGATTACAAGGGCCATGTACCCGAGATCGAATCGTTGCATACGGTTACCGATCCTCAGTCTCAATACATAAGTCTATATGAAGACTGGGGTGCAATTGCCTACGACTTCCTGGGCGGTAGGAGGTTCCGCAAAGGTGGTAATCGTTTCGGCAAGTTCATGGACCTAGAGACCGCACTTATGGGATCGCACGCAGAGCTACAGCGCAAGTCCGCGAAGACTCCGCTCGCAAAATACTTCGCGACAGAAGAGATATGCGATGCCGGTCGAAAACACTTTTTGGGACTGTTGCTCGACTGGCTTTGCCGCAAATGGTACTTGGAGCTTGGACATGTCGGAGAAAAAGAAGCTCTATGGGATTATGAAAATGGCCCTGACGATCGATTCGAGCGGATCCCTCCCTACAAGCTTCCCGGCAGGACCAAAAGATGGATCCTGAATTTTTTGGATGGACGCCAAGCCAAAATGGGCGAACGGTTATTCGTTCGCTGGCCGGAGCATCACAAAAGCGTTCGTGATTTCATCGCGGGAAATAAAGCCACGCTCGAGCGATCTTTTTCACTGGCGGAAGGAAACTCTGTAATACTCTCGCCCGCACACGGGGATCTAAATTCGAATAATATTCTTCTTTGGTTGGATGAGGAGCATCCATTCCTGATCGACTTTCCGTCATACCAACCCAACGGGCATGCTCTCCAGGACTTCGCGCGCCTTGAGGTCGAAGTAAAGTTCATCCTGATGGACCGTCAGGAGAATGCCACACCCGCAGATCTGCCGGCGTTCGACTATACACACTCACAAGTTCCACTCTGGCAGGCACTGGAAGAATATTTATTGAGCAGCCAGTGGGACGCCAGCGAACTGAAATTACCGGCCGGGTGTTTCGATCGAAACGTCAGATTATCGTGTGACCTGATAAACCTGATTCGCACCAAAGCCAGAGACGTCCAACGTCACAAGAAGGCGAAGGTGTGTTTAAGTTTTTGGGATGAATATCGGATAGCTCTTCTTTACCACACCCTACGGGCAATCGGTTATGACTCACTGTCGCCCTTCAAGCGATTGCTCGCTGTCTTCAGTGCGGCAGAGTTGCTGTCGCAGGTCCGGACCGAAGTAAGTTGACCGCAAACCTGACCCACATTAATTCAACGGGAACCAGTTTCGTTATCGAGCGAAGGTCAAAGCTGCTCAGGCACGCACATAGGACGGTGAGCTTGGGATGTGTTTTTGACAAGTCCGTAGGTTTTAATCGGCACCGTTAGGAAAGAGACCGCCCGCAGTTTACGACTGTGGGCGATCTTATTTTAGATGGAAGCGGTGGTCAGGCTGCTATGCTCAAGGGTATCAAGATCAGATGGTCTCGCGATGATCCTGATCAGGGCGGTCTAGGCTAAGTCCGACGCCTTGGGAGATAAAGATGGGGCTAAGATGGTGCGGGGTACGTGTTGATACTAAGCCAGCCGAAGCGATACCTGACGACCGCTAGGGCGTAAATACTGGCTTGTATCGTTTGATAAAGACTAGGTAGCACCGCCGTGAACCGGACTTAAATCCGTGCTCCGAAAGGAGGTGGGTTCGACTCCGAACCGATTGTCACAAGACCAACATTCAACCTGGTTCACCCCATCAATTTGTAGCCAATTTGTGCACAGAATTCTGAGCATGCAACCGATAATGGATGATAAGGAATGGGGACGGAGGTAAAACGTTCGAAATTCCTTGGTGGCTGCAACTTTCGAAAAGGCAAATACTTACGTTTTTGCCGCGCCTAAGATTCGGGACCGTGAGGAGGGCACTATAGTGCTTGAAGACGGAATTGGTTAAGTCTATTATTAAGTAGAGGCCATGGCACTTAATTTATGCGGGCAGTCATTTCAACATCAAAAGTCTGTGATATTGCGGTGATTGGCGGAGGAATCCTAGGTTTGGCAGTTACGGCTCTTGCTGCACGGGCAGGTTATCGAGTGCTGGTTTTACGACTTAACGACGGCGGTAGGCCTAGAGCCGATACGCTGAGAAACCAAGGGTGGCTGCAGTCTGGACTCATGTATGTCGATAAGTTTAAGGATGATCGCAAACGGGGACGTAGGTTGGCAGCACAAATGTACGCCGCTGGCTTGGCGATGCTGACGAGTCTTGGCTTGCCCCACCCCGGCGAAGATGACCACGCCGTTATTAGATTGAGGAACGAGGAAGAAGGTCTGAATTTGGAAGCCGACGCAGAATCATTACGAATTGATAGCGTCAAACAACTTGACTCAAGATCGGCAAAACAGGGGTTGGGTGATATCTACGAGGACGGAATATTCTATTCATTACCTGATGCCCCTTTTCCTGAAGCTGCGGTTCTCACGAAATTACGCGATGCTTCCTACCGCTTCGGTGCGGATGTTATTCAAGTTTCCGCACCAGCTCAATTAGTGCGCGACTCTAGCAGTGAATCCGGAGTGCGGATCGATCTCGCCGGCTTACAAATCTATTCGAAAGCGACCATTGCGGCAGCGGGTGCAGGCAACTCGCAACTCCTTGGAGACTTAGAAATTGCGACGGCAATGAAGCTGCGGCAAACGCCACTGTTGGTCCTTCATGAGTCATTTGCTACCCAAGCCCCTATTTTTGCTGACCGAGTTCGAGGGTTTAGTTTTGTTCGTCACCCTGCGGAGGAGCAGGCCCTTCCAAATGGCGCACTAGTCATTGGGACCAGAGTCGAGCGAGAGGTCGAATTTCGGCTACCAGACGATAGGAAAATCGAGCGGGATGATCTGGATCGATTCGCTGAGTACCTTCCTCCACTATTGAGAGATCGAATGCGGTATGGACGATTTACCGCCGGCTACGAGGTGATTCCCGACAAAAGACTTGAACGTAAGGATGTAGAACCATGGATCGAATGGGTAGATGGATTCCCGGCGCTTCTACAGGCGATGCCTGGTAGAGCGACGATGGGCATGTTCGTCGCTCAGCAAGTAATGGATGCGGTAACTGCTCGAATAGGTGATCCGGATCTATCGCGAACCTCATCTAACCCAGTAAAGGTTGGATGGAAAGATCCAATCTGGATGCACTATGACGCGACTTATGATTTCGATGACTCGAAATGAAGTTGCAGAAAAGAAGATATGATGAGTGCACAGAACAACAAAAGCCCTTTTGCACACGCGCTGAAAGGACTGCTAGACGATACCAACCTCTTCGATCGTACTGAATGGGCAGAGGTTTTGGGTGTAACCGAGCCAGCTATCTCACAGTGGGTCGGGGACAAAACCATCCCACGGCCTGACAATCTTCACATGATAATAATAACCCTCGAGCGCTCAACGGGCGTCAACAAGGCCCCTCTGCGGGCCTTCAAGGCAATGGCGCAATTGAAGGCGACCGAAGTTTCTCGACATGGCAAACGAATGCTGCCGAGCGTTTGGGAATACATGATGAGGCCTGCTTTTTCCGAACTGTCTGGAAGATTGGCGAAACTTCCTATTGCCGAACAAGAGAGGTTGCTTGAGAGCACGTTTGGTGACGACCACCCTTCTGAGGCACCAACCGACGCGCAAAGCCCAAGAACCTACCGGCAGCCGATTACGTTGAGGATGTCTTTGGATACCCTAGATCGCGCGGCGGCATACGTTTCCCAACCCGCACATACAAGTTTTGGCGTCCCTTGTATTCGTGCGCAATATTTGACGACCTGTTTCGAACAAGAGCCAGCTCTGCCACGTGAGCCAATTGCGCCCTTAAGATTTCAAGTCTTGACTACTGAGAAGTCGACTGAAAGTAATCCGCTTTACGATTGGGAAGAGGTTTCCAAGTATCCGACTCTATTGATTATTGGTGAACCGGGGTCCGGAAAGACGACTTTTTTCCACCAACTAGCACAGAGAGCAAATGTTCCATGGTCAAGCGGCAGCATAAAACCTATTTATATGCATCTTGGCTGTTTTTCTGAGACGAGATCTTGGGATGACCTACGAAGTTTCCTTCGGGGAGCGTTGCCAACCGATGAAAGTCCGAGCCGAAGGTTGGTCTTCTTTGACGCATTCGATGAGGTTCGAGCGGAGAATAGATCTCGCTTAGCGGAGGCCATACAGCGTTTTCAACAAAACAGCCCACAGGTGCATGTAGTTGTTACGTCACGGCCGACGCCCGATTTGCAGGCACTTAGATATATGACATGGTGCAAGATCGAACCACCATCCGAGTCTCGCCTTCTGGTTTGGATTTGTCGAGAACTGTCGGAAATGCTTGCAGCTGGTGGAGAGGGATGGGATCAAGCACTACTAACTTATGTATCTCGACTTAGAGAACGACCAGATGTTTTTAGGGAATTGAAGACCCCTCTATTACTATCTCACGCCGCACAGTTATTTGTACGGCATGAGTTAACGGCTTTCCATGAGGCAGATCTAATTCAAGCATGTCTCAGACTACTACTCGATGATTGGGATCAAAAGAAGAATGTTGTTAGATTACGCAACTCATGGGCGAGGCCGAGCCACCTCTTCCAATTGTTAAGCGCGTTGAGTTATTACGCGCTCCTTGAACAGCGTACTGAATTCAGTGCGGATGATGCCGAGCAATGGATTAAGAAGTATTCGCAGGAGACGGCCATAGATGAGATTTTGAGAATATTGTCAGAAACCACTGGAATCATACTACCTTCATCGCATGATAAATGGAGGATTGTGCATGCAACATTCCAAGAGTATCTTGCAGCCAAATACGTTGTTGAAAGCAGTGACGACGCAACAGTGTTTTTGAAGACGCGGCTTAACGAGCCCAGAATGGGCAACGTATTGAAATACGCCTGTGCGGTTACACCTGACGCAAGCAAATTGCTGAGGTTTGCACTTACTGCAAAGTGGAAAGAACCTGCGGACAAGGTGGCAGTATTAGAAAAGATCATAACTCAGCAGTTCAACGCCGACAGCAATCTGATCGAACAGAGTTGCAACATAATAGTTGATTCACTTAATTCATCCCTCGATAAGTGGAGAGTCACGATGATCGATAACGTGAATCAAGTTCCAGCACCTAAGTGGGGGCTCGCCGCTCGAAAGACTGGCCGAAGCCGCCTTGATCCACAAGTCGGAAGGAACCTCCTTCAGTCGGTTCATGCTGTGCACCGCGCTAGACTTAGTCCTGCAATGCCATATCTTCGTGAGAGTTTGAAAGTCTCAGACAACGAAATTGTAAAGTCCCTTGGAGACTCGCTCGACGTGGAAGGTTACCTTCAGGCACAACTTCTTCAAACAGGTGGTGACGTGCTTATTGCTCAAGTCTCGGAGGTTTGAGTACGAAATTCCAATTCTTTGATCATAGAGTCACACAGGTTAGCGTAATTCTCATGCCGTTCAGTCTCTAAGTCCAAGGGAACCAGTCACTACGCTATGACAAAGAATGTCAAACGGAGGGTCGACGTTGAAATGGCAGCTTTCGCTCGGAATTGATGGCGAAAGCCTCAAAGCAATTTGGTATGGAGCCTTCATCGATTCAACTTGCCGATGTTCGTTTACGCTTGCGCTCAACAAAGGCGTACTCGTTAGACCTCGCGAATCTGTTGGATGAGATCAAAGAACTGAGAGAATACTCAAAGCCTTTGATTCCCGATCTGATACAAGCCATTAATCGGGGCGTTTACCTACCGTCTACTCCCCTAGTTGATATAATTTCACGCTTGAAATCGCCTGAGCTGTTAGAAGAAGCACTGACGCAAGATGGGTGGTCGCTCAGTACTTTTGATCGCTGCAAACTACTGGAGGCTGGCTTTACACAATTCGAAGCCCCTCTGCTCGACGAACTGTTTCAAGTATTCGAGAGTGATAGCGAACCCCGCAGAAGCGCCATCGTGGACGCACTGGCAAAGAACGGTAGAAACGCGGCCTTAGAGATGTTACGCGTTATCGAGTATCGCACTGCCGACAATTTTTCGAGGTTGATCGCTGAGCTGAATGATGGTGACCATGTTGAACAAGGAGCCAAGCAGCTAGAGCGCGGACACTACGTACCAACGAGAAGAGCTTTCTTAGAAAAGGTCCGTTTGGCGATTAAGTCGATCGAGAGTCGGCCGAACTCGCCTCATGAGCCCGAAAGATTCGAGGTACTCCGATCGATTTCTCAAGAGCCGGAAATTGCCCATGTTTTATTCGTTGACCTTGTGGGCTATTCAACACTGTCGATGCAGAGTCAGCTAATAGTTCTGACGCAACTGACAGAAATTGTCGAGGACTTAGACTCGGTGCAGCGCAAGATCCATGAAGATATGTTGGTTATTCTGCCTACGGGGGATGGAATGGCGTTAGTCTTCTTTGGCGGAGTTAAGCCGCATGTTGATGCTGCGAAGGAATTGCATAAGAAATTATCGAATCATAGCGATATGAAGTTACGTACGGGCCTTCATACCGGTCCAGTGCATCGAGTTACTGACATTAACGGGCGGCCAAACATTTCAGGCGCTGGCATCAACATCGCTCAGCGCGTAATGGACTGTGGTGACGGCGGTCATATCCTTCTGTCAAGCACGGTCGCCGCAGGTCTTCGAGAACTCGGCGCCTTGGAAGACATCCTTGATGATCTAGGAATGGTGGAGGTCAAGCACGGGGCCAAGTTACATATCTTCAACTTACGAGGGGATGGTTTTGGGAGTATAGAGAGACCATCGAAACTAAAGACTTCAACCCACGAACTCCCAAAATCAGCCGAACAAGAGCCACGAACAAAAGGGAAGCCAAGTGAGACAACTGACTCCTTTTCTAACCTCCGATCAGCGATTTACGCGGAACTCGAAAGTAATCTTTACCTGTTACATACCATCTGGGAGCCGATTCTGGCTGCTTATCGAAGGTTTCAAAAAGCCAACCACATTCGACAAGCGCTGAAAGGTGACGCCGTAAAGAAAATAAGCCTTCCAGTCTGGAAAGATGAGAAATGGACAACCCTATTGCCCTATGCCGTTGAAGCCCTCACCAACGACGAATTCGAACGGGTGGATAGATTTTATCGTCGGCTTACGAGGTTAACGGAACTTCGAGTCGGTGACGCAAATAAATGGCGTGTCGAAGGTGAACTAATCATCACTGATTTGCTGGCAGAAGGAAATCCATTACAAAGGAAGTAAATTTCTCACGTACGAGTTTCTTGGGAGTAAGAGATTCAGTTGGCCTTAATTAAATTCAACATCTAATCCTTCGTGCGCCTTTTTGATTAGTTGCTTTGATTGCGTGCAAGCATGGCAGGAAGTTAATCAAAGACGACCCTTTCAGTTAACATCCAAGAGGATGGAAGACAGTTTCGCTCTACAGCGCTTAGCAATCCATCTGAGGTGGTCATTGCCAATTCCGCTGGCAGCCAATACGGGACGTTACTGATCACGGTTGGTTGGCTGTGGCTGAGCGGCCCTTATGATCGATGAAGATTGAAGAATATGAACAGGATATTCACAAGCCGTGGCATGTAGTGGATCTAATGCGGCCACAGCGACCGAATAGCGTGACTATTTCATGACCGATTGACCTTTGTTCGCGCTTGATGTTGCCGAACATCGGGGGGGCTGAGACGTTACCATCCCCTCTAGTTGCTTCATAGTAATATCGGTGTTCGAGTCTAACGAAGGTGATTGTGAAAAAGAATCTGCATGAAGTTACCACTTCAGAAAATGAAAGAGGGGCTTTGGATCTGCCTAAGAAATCACTTATTGGCAGAATAGAGCTCGATCATAATTATATTGTGTTGGCTGAGAACGCTATCAGGGCGATGGCAACTAACTGCTCGAGGGTGTAAATAGTTTTGTGTAAATGGTCATTCAGCAACTAACCGGTTAAGGTTAAGTGCAGGAGAAAAGATGACCATAGACAATGAGCTCATTGACAATCTACTGAAAGACTACAAAAAG